>Ga0307928_10001769_pt1 | contig 16447 bp, 41 predicted proteins | sample AceLakmetagen232_FD_201815 | JGI IMG/M metagenome (GOLD analysis project Ga0307928, IMG submission 201815) | Saline water microbial communities from Ace Lake, Antarctica - #232 | ecosystem: Environmental > Aquatic > Non-marine Saline and Alkaline > Saline | place: Antarctica: Ace Lake... | reverse complement strand
TTTCTATGGGAGCAAGTGTAATAGAACGCTTACCGGCGAGCGCAGCGGCAACAGGAGTCCAGGGTGGTTTAGCATCGGCGGGAAGCTTTTTTCCAGTAATGGGAACGATTGGCGGAGCGTCTATAGTAGTTAAACAATTAAAAGATATTGGGGGAGGTTATTAATGATAAAAAAATTGAAAGAAGTTATATCTGAGGATTTTTGTTTTGGCGATGAAGATTGTAAAAGAAAGAAACGAAAATCAGGCAAGTGTTCAACTGGCGGAATAGAATCAAGAAGGAATGCAAGGAGGTTATTTTAAGATGACAAAACAAATGGGCTATTGTGTAAAATGTAGAACTAAGCGTGAGATGAAAAACGTTACAATAAAAGCAGTTGGTAATCGAGTACAAGTAAAAGGAGTCTGTAGCAAATGCGGAACAAACATGTGTACGTTCGCTGCAAAATAAATTGAGGTCGAAATAAGATGAAAACAAATATTAAATTTGAAGCTTTAGAAGATATAGATAAAGCAGTTGGCGCAAGGAAGACAAAAAAAAGCGTTGCGCTAATTTCAGATAGTTTGAAAAGCGATATAGATAAAAATAAACTTTGATATTCTCACTAGGGGACTGGTCATACTTGCTATGTAAGGGGGGAGAGAGAATTTAAGAAACGAATCTAATTCTTTTACCTCACTCTCTCCTCCCCGGCAAGACTGTAAGAAAGTTTTATAAACAATCCTACTTACTTATATGTAGGTAGAAGAAAATGAAACAATTTAAGGCGACACAAAACACAGCACAAGCTGGACCTCAATCTTTACACATAAGATTTATAGGTAAAATTATGTTTATGAAAGGTGTCCAAAATTCTACAGAATATGTCGATAAACTTATTTCTGATTTTGAAAAACGAGGAGCAAGTATTGTTAAGGGTAATGGTGGTTGGATGAGAATTGATATTATTAAGGATAACTCCCTGGTGAAACTTGGTGATGTAGAGCTTGACATTGAAGAGTCAACTCAAGAAGAGATAGAAGAGGTGATGTATAATTTCTATGCTAAGAAATATGCAGAAGCTAAATTTTTGGTCCAGGAGGTTGTTGAATGATATACAAATTAATTGGAGAAGAAGATGATGGCAAGATAGTCACCGATATAGAACTTACTCATTATGAATTTAAACAAGCTTTAATAATGCACAAGCGTATGGAGCAGAGGAAGGAACGATGAATAAAAAAGAATTAATTGTTGATATTAAGAAAAGAGCAAAAGAAATTATGAAACTTGTTCTTGACGATTTAAAAGATGATACCGTAAAAGAACTAACAGAATTACGTGAGTGGATAAAAAAAGAAATTAAAAAAATCAAGGAGGATTCAGAATGAAGGGCCCGCTAGATTTATTTTTTAAGATGGGAGAGAAGGTTACGAGAGGTGACCCTAACCGTCAAGCTGATTTCGTTTACTATATGGTTTGGATTTTATTTACAGCTTTCTTTGTAATGTTTTCATCTAATCTCTATAGAGCAATTGTTTATTTTAATATTGATAATGCAATTTGGGCTGCAATCGGATTTGCAATTTGTAGCATTCAATATTTTTCATTGAAGGGTATGTATGATATGAAGATTATGCGGGCTAAAGCTAAAATTAAACAAGAAGATGTAGAGCTGGATTCTGTAAATGATATGATGAAAGAATTTAACAATGAAAAAAACACAACCAGCGCTAAGAGCGAGCAGGAAATACAATTCGAAAAACAAGCATCTGATAAATAAGAAGTCGTTAGAACATACTAAGGAAAATCCTGAAAAGGTAATGCTCACTAAAAAAAAATACAGAGAAGAAAACAAGGAAAAATTAAGACAAAGTGGAAAAGAATATTACAGAAAAAATAAAGAAAAAATTGCTGCCAAATCGAAAGCAAAACGTTTAAACTTAAAAATTGAAAAGGAGGTTATTAAAAAAATGTTTGGAAAAAATAAGACCACAAAGAAAGGCGAAGTTGCTCTTGCAACACAGGAAACTCCAGATTTAGTTGTACCTAATCCAGCTTCACAATCAATTGGTATGCCAGGATTTACTGCTGACCCAAAGCCAGTTCAATCACCTGATACTCAGGTTATGCAAGCAAGTCCAATGGTTACACCTAATCCGCTTCAAGTAGCGCCACAAGCTCCAGCTCCGGCTCCTGTAGCTCCAGCTCCGGCTCCAGCACCAGCTATTAAAGAACAATATCAAATTGTTGCAGCAGAGCTTTTACCAGAAGGATTGTATAGATATGTTGTAGTAACTAATAAGAATCTTGGCGAAGTGGGAGGCGTCTATGATGCTTAAATGGTAAATACAGAGATGTTCAGAGGGGCGTTTCAATTTGGCAAAAAGCCAGCCCAACCTCAGTATGCTCCACAGCCTATGGTTCCAGCTCCTCAATACGTTCCACAGCCTATGGCTCCAGCTCCTCAATATGCTCCGGCCCAACAGCCAGACGACCCAGAGGTTGCTAAAATGAAAGCATTCTTCTTAAGATGGTTATCAATAATTATTGGAGGTCTAGCGTTAGTATTAATTGTGTGGAGAATTGCGCTGAAGTTCTTCTAATGGAACAAAAAATTAATTATTCTAGGAATACTGTAGGGTGTAGAATCGGTGGTGAGATATTTATCCATCCCGAGCTCTACAAGTATCCAATTCTTTATATGGCAGTAATTGCTCACGAAAAGGGACATACTGATGGAGTAGGTTTCAAAGATATTAAACACGACCTTTTTAATACTGAACTAGAAGGAGTTAAGGGAGATTTTTATAAATTTATGTTGTTTCACCCAAGAACATTACTTGGATGGTTGCCATTAACTAAAATTGGAAAGTACTGGGCCTTCGATTTACAACTTGCAGTTGCTTGGATATTATGTATTGCTTTTGGTTGGTATATTGGAGGGTATTTATGAAACGAGAAAATGTTGAGACTATCATTTGGGTATTTTGTATTTTAGTTTTAAGTTTATTATCATTTAAAGTTATCGGTGAGAGTAACAATTATAATTGCGGAGAATGTGTTGTAACATTATCGAATACAATAGGTGGAACAGATAAATCGTTTGAAAACACACCTTTTGTAATATCAGAATTATTTGAATCGTTTGTTGATGGTAAATGTGAAGTAACGTGGAATCCAACCCATGGGTTTATGAAGAATGGATAGAAATCATGTTCTTAAATTGTTAGCAATAATTAGTGCATTTATTTTTCTAATTTCATTAATAAGTTTACCAAAAACTCATTGTCAAGCATGTGAGATTCTTTATGAGGGTAGAATTATAGATGGCTATGAAGCATGGGAGATATTTGAAGATGGGTGTATCAGTTATATAAAACCCTGGGAGATTCAAGATAGTCCTGTTGTCCTTGAGAACCTTACACAAAGAGAATTTATCTACGTCGACATTGATGATATTAATTTTAGCGAAGATGAAAATGGAACTCAAATTATTAATTTTCCAGAAGGTTATTTAGAATGAAACACTTCCACATAAACAAAACAGTAACGAGGAATTTTATAATGGATATAGTGGCTGACTTTCAAAATATGTTTGGGATGAATCTAACCAGCTACGAGAAGATGGTTGATAAAGCTATGAAGGGAATTCAAAGTGAACTAACTGAGAGTGGAGTTAAACTCAAATGGTTCCGGTATGAAATTACTCAATTAAACAAGGGCGCGTTATCAATCACGCTTTATGGAGAGGAGGAAGAATGAAAATAATTAATATCCTATTACTGGTTTTTTTGCTTACCGCATTTGCAATCGGTATTTCTATGACTGAGACGGAGATGCCCGTTATTAATCAAGCATTAGATAATGCAACTATTATTGCTACAAATTTTACATTTGATACGGCAACTAATGACACTTACGCTAATGGAGTTTTATTAATAACAGAAAAGTTCTTTCATTTTATTACTGTTGCTATGGTTGAAGTAATGAGAATCGGTATTCTGTTCGAGCATGATAATCCCGAATATTTTACGCCGCAATTTATAATCGGTATTGTTAAATTGATAATTTGGGCTATGATAATTGGAACCCTAGCTGTTCCGATAATGTATCTCGTTGCATTTATGATTATGTTGGCTATCTGGATTAAAAATAAATTTTCAAAATAATGGTAAAATGTAAAAACTGTGGAAGAGAAAAGGAATGGTATGAATCTCCTTTATGTTCTGAATGTGGACATGATGAAACACAAGACGATTTAGTTTGCAAAAAAATTAAAGAAAAGGGGGGAATATAATGAAAGCAGATGATAAAGTACAATTTGAAGACGGTGGAGAGAAAATGAAGTTCACTTATTTCGAAGAGGTCGCAGCACAAGTTGACGTATTGATTGATACCATAGACAAGCACGCAGCTATTTTAAGAGATAATAATTTGAAACTCGTCACAGAAGAAGACGCGCCAGAATTTAATGAAGATGAAGTTTATAGTAAATTGGAAGAAGATTAAATGGTTAACAAAGCAGAAGAATATAGAAAGGGCATCCTCGCTGGTGAGGAAAATATTTTAATAAAGCTAAGGCTTTTCTTAGATAGAGAGAATAAGAAAATAATTAAATCAAGAAAGATATTCGATGACTGAGTGCCCATACATTTTTGAAGATTGTAAAAGAAAGTCAACTCAATGTTTTACTAATTATCAAAGCTGTCCTGAATGGCATAAAAGATACCTGAAAGAATTAAGAAATGAAGAACCTGAACTTGGAATCGGTGCTGTTGTGGATTTTGTTCATATAGTAAATGGGAGGTTTCAAAGATAATGAAACTCAAATTCCATAAAGAAAACATTCCATTTGCTATTGTAATGGGGATTATTTTGGTCTTAATATTCCCCGCCGTCGCAACAATAATGTCTCCTAGTGTCGCTGAGGCTGTCATTCCTGAGCTTGGTGAGTGCAATATTACTTATAGAGGAGAATTCCAGCCTTGCATGACTTGGGGAGAGGCGTATGTGGTTAATTTAAAATTTGGGATAATTGCTGCGATGATAACTACAATATTAGTTTGCTTTTATGATATGAGGGAGAAAGACTTATAAAGATTTGTCGTTTAATCTTTTTTAATGGTAAAACAAAAAATATTTCTTAGATTAGGGAAAACAGAAAGTGGTTCATTTAAAACAGACGGCAGCTTAAAACAAAAGATAGAACCGATATGGTCTAGTACTATGCCAAGCTCAAGAATTGCAATCCCGACAGTTCATTTTGCAATAGAAGTCGACATACCAGATGAGAAGTTCGATATCGAAAAAATTGCCGTTGCTAAAATAAATTTTGAGTTAGAAGAAGACCGATTAATTGTTAAAGCGGTGGACGCAATTTAATGGTTAAAAAAGCACCGGTCCCATGTACAAAAGAAGAGATGGACGCGATGTTAAACGTAGCGATGGGAGATGATTACTCATACCTTTTGTTTAATGTTGCTAGAAAAACAGGTAGGCGGCTAGGAGAATATTTTGAAGTTCAGGTTAAGGATTTCGATGCAGAAAATCAAATCATGCTTACAAAAGTCCTTAAGCGTAAACAAAAAATTTCCAAGCAGGCTATCCTTGATGATAATTTAGTCTATCTTATCCAGAGACATATTACAAAGTGTGCATTAAAACTCGATGATTATATTTTTAGGTGGCAGAAAAAGGATAAACCAATCGGTATGAGACAGATTCAAAATAAAGTAAAGATTTGCGCTAGGAAAGCGGCTATTCCACATAATGTTTCTTTTCATAATTTTAGACATTATTTTATTACAGAATTATTTAAGGCCGGTTGGTCTTATGAACGTATTAGTAAGCTGACAGGACATAGTTCAATAAATACTCTTATGATTTATGACCACTCCGTTGCTGCTGATATAGCAGATGACGCGCGTGACGCTATTGGGAAATTATAAAGATTTCAATGCCTTGATGTTTTAGAGATTAGAGTTTCTTTTATCTGACCGGTTGGACCTTGATTCCCAGTATTTTTTACCGGTTCTGCTTAATCTCAATCCAGGCCTTCTAGCTTTTCTAGCAGCATCTCTAGGAACACTTTTTGTATTTGGAACCTGTGGAAGCTCTCTGATAATCTGTGCTTTAGGTTGCCCCTTAGTCCAGACACTCTCTTTTTGTGGTGTTGTTTTAACCATTGTTTTTTCAAGGCATTGGGGTTTAAGTATTTTTCGTTCAATGCCTTGATGTCTATATCTCGGATAGGACCTACTCAGCAATCAGATAAGTCAAGGCATCTAATTTCTCAAGGCGTTAGTCTAAGAAAAAAATTACTCATCTTCCATTGATTGATAACACTTCTTGCAGATTGCGACTTCTTCTGAACAATCATCATCCTCATAAAAGGAAATGTATATTGGAAACTCTCCACACCAATCACAATATATTTCTTCTCCTTCTTTTTCATCACTCATAGAATATTTACTACTTACTTATATTTAAATTTTTTGTTTAATCTTATAGTCGAACTTTTAGAGCCCTAAACCTCTTACCTACTGAAGTGAAAGATTAAAAAGTCGCTACTTGCTGGATAAGTTCGATTTTTATTTAGAGCTTCCCCCTTCCGAGCAAAGATTAAAAAATCATTTTTATCTTACCAACGCACCTATAACACGATTAAAAAGTCATTTCTTGCCACAACGCTGGATAAGTTCGACTTTTTTTTACACCCACCCCCTAAAAAGCGAAGATTAAAAAATCATTTTCACGAATTCACGGAGGTGGGAGTCAGGAAAATTAAGATTAAAAAGTCGATTTAAATGATACCACGAGAATGGTGAGAAATCCTGTTCGATTAAAAAGTCGTCGCATGAGGCATCTGGTTTTCCGGTACGATTAAAAAGTCGAACTCTCTGCTGCGAAACAAAAAAGTTCGATTAATAAATCGTATAGTCAAGGCATCGAGGAATACCAGAAAAAAAGTTAGACCTATTACTCCTTAAAAGTTCCGTTTTTGATTTTTGTAACACACGCATCACAGATTTTATATTCAACACCCAATTCATTATTAACCCAACGGTTTAATATTTCGTTTCGTATCTTCCCACAAAAATCACATATCATTTTCTAACTCCTTAATTTCAGCTTTTAGTTTTTCAAGTTTCTCTTGCTTACGAATTAATCTTCTTTGTTTATAATAGGATTGTTTCTTTTCGTTTATTTGTCGGGTTCTCTCACACCAAAACAAATAATTATTATGAACAATTTCATAAAATTCGATAGGTGTCTTGTTTTCATAGTTCATAGCTTTTCTAAGCATAGACATACTATCGTATTTCGTAGAAGCCAAAAAGTAAATACTACCCCTCATTTCGAGGTAACATATACCACCCCCCAAATCAAAAAGTCGCTTAGGACGGCTCTTATAGACTATTCTTTTCATTTTATCCTTCCCAAAAAGTCTTTAGCGTTAAATTCGTGATACTCCATAGTGCCTAAATTAAATATAGTTTCGCCTTCTTTAAATTTGATTGTTGCTCGTTCTTCGCCAGTTTCAAAACTAAAAGTCGCTTCGCCTTCAATATATTTACTAAGTTCGATTAAAAATTCTACTTGGTCTTTATACCAATAAGAAATAAGTTTAATATTATCCCAACTTTCAAAAGAATAAGGTTTACCGTCGATTATACCCTCTAAAAAATCTTTATACATATAGTCGCCATAATTATCATCACTTTCTTTAACCTTAAATAAATATTCAGTTAAACCCTTAGCGTCGGTAACCTTAATATATTCATTTTCAAAAGCACTATACATTCCCATATTATTTTACCACCAATTATGAAAAATAAATTTAGTTTTTGTGAAATCTGCTGTTTTTATAAGTTCTTTTAATTTGTTGATTTTATCTTCGGGATTTTCCGAAACTTTGAGTTTTCCACTCTCTAATGCTTTGATTAATTCTTGTAATTCATATTCGCCGATTTCATATTCGCCACAATTCTCAATTTCAATATCGAGTAAATTCCCAAACCAATCTACAAGATTATACTCCTTACGCCAATATAATACTTCGATAAGCTCTCCTTTTTCGTCGACCAACTTATTATAAATTTGTTCGTTCTCGTCGAGTTTTCTTGTCGAAAATATATAGCTGTCTAATCCCATTGTGTTTCCATTTTTAATATAATACCACCTCTTTTTTAGGGTAAAAAATAAAAAAAATAAATAAATAATTTTGTTTATTGATTTAAACTTTTACTAAATCAATATCGTCATTATCTTTCTTTTCAACAATTTCCTTTACTTCAATAACAAGATACTTGTTCTCGTCTACAAAAATATCGTATCTACCTTTTGGTATCATACTTGATATTTTAGACGCACTTAACGAAGCTCTTTTAGAGTTACTTTTATCAAACTGGATTTTATATGAAGAGTCTCCCTTATGGGTGGGCTTAAAACCAATCCTTTTTAATACCCTATCCACATATATTTCTACATATCCATATTCCATTAAAATCGGGGTAAAATTATCTCCGAAAGATACTGATGTTTTTGAAATTGAAAGTTGGTTTCTTGGTAAACCCAAAATTCCTAATTTCTTTTCTAATAATTCAAACGCCATAATCTTTATACCCCCTTACAATACTAATAATTTTATTTTTCATAATATAATTGAGGGGTAGTTCCCTAACTACCCCTCGGTGTTGTATAAAGTTATGATGAACATAACCGAACAAATAGCAACTATAATAAAGCCAAAGAATTTTCAGCTTCAAACTTATCCTTATTTTTCTTTAAATATTTTTGGTTGTCTTTGATATGCTTAATAACATTTTCAAATTCTTTAATAGCTTCGTAACTAAATTTTTCGCCACATTTCAAACAAACTCTTATACAATCACTACCATAAATATAACTTCTCGATGGAATTTTTTTCTTACAAACCGAACAATTATGTATTTGCCTTGACTTAACAATTCTAAAACAATTTAAATCCGTTTGATGTGGGATTACTGCTAACGGAGTTCTCCAACTATTTGTTATCCACGCCATTATGTTATAATCTCCTTTAGTTCTCTAATACCAAAACCACTATTCATAAATTGTATTGCGTCTGCGTCGAGAAAACTCGTTTTCCAATCTATTTTTTTACAAAAATAAGTCATTTTCTCGTCAAAAAACTTAATCCAATCTTCTATTTTTTGTTTTTCTACCATTTATGCTTTAACCTCAATTGGTTTTAGTTCGATTTTTTTCTCGGTTTCTGCTTCTGCTTCGACTTCTGCTTCGCCAAAATTCCATCTCAAAACGCCACTATCCTTCGCACAATTCCAACATTTATCGCAATTCTCGTCGATAACATTTGGCTCACACTTACAAATACTACACGCTTGACAACCGCCTATTTGATTAAATACGCATTTGGTTTGAGGACATTTTAGTTTTCTCATTATATTTTACTAAGTGTTAATTTATTTTTAAAATCTTCAATTTGTTTTTCTGTCATTTTTTGAATTATTTCATAACCATCAAACCCACTAATTCCAAATATTTGATTATCTCTATATTCAGTAATTTCATCAAATTTATTTAGAATATTATTTGTTTCCCACCATTCTTCAATAAGATTTTCTTTTTCTATTTCTATTTCTTTTATAATTGATATAAAACAATGTGGATTATCTGCGGAACAATCATCCCAAAAAATCCAATCGCCTTTTTTTATATCTTCAAATTTTAGTTTTTTCATTATAATTTTTCTAATACTTTTAAGTTTAATTCATATTCTACTTTCATTTTTTGTGCTTTTTTCAAATGCCTTGATTTGTGTAATTTTATATTAATAATAATTTTAAATAATTCTTCTCTATTTTTATATTGGTCATATTGTTTATATCTACAATTAATGCTAAACACATTCAACGACGGGTATTTGCCCGTTATAGCTTCCCACATTTCTTCTCTTGTTAGTTTTTTTCTTCCCATTTTAAGTCGAGTTGTAGCCACCATCTTCGATTAATAAGTCGTTTTCGTTCTCCTGCTATTTAATAAGTTCGACTTTTTTGTCGTTGTAGTGGCGGAACTTTCGACTTATCAATCAAGGCATTGAAAACGATTAAAAAAATTTAATTAAGTTTAACCACCTCGCCAAAAGGGATTTTATCCTCGTCTATTCCACCTTTACAAATAACCCATAGTGTATTTATGCTTTCATCTAACTCGTTTAAATCCGTATAGCCGTCTGTAAAATTTACTAAAAGTTTCGTGTTCGGGAGATTTTCTTTGATGTAATTATAAACTGGTTTGTGAGAAGTTCCACCACCACCCCGAATTATTAATTTTGATATTGCTTCGCCATCGCCGTTGCCTATCGTGTAAATATCTTTAATTTCGCTGTCACAAACTATTAACTTCATTGATAGATTGTTAAAACTCTTGGCTATGCCGTTAATTTCCGACATAAAATCTTTAAGTTCTTCTTGTTGAATACTTCCCGAAGTGTCTAAAGAAACAACAATCTCAATACTTTCTTTTCTCATTATCGGCATATAAACCCCCGTCGAGAAACTTCTTTTGCTTGGTCTTGCGTAACTATAATCGTGTGGTATTGTTCTTGTTAAATATTTATATAATAAATGTTTCCAGTTTACCTTTTCATTAAGAATACCGTCGATAAATATTTCTAAACCTTCGGGGATATTGCCCTTTTGTCGAGCATAAGCCGACGCTTCCGAAACTGCTTTTTTCCATTTGTTTCTCATTTCTTGCTTTTGTTCGGGTGTGAAAGCTTCGCCTTCGCCTTCGCCTTCGCCGTCATCGTGTTCGTCAAAACGCTTTTTATCTAATTTATTTTTCGTTTTTTCGTCATCTTTAATCGCCTTCATTAATTCGTGATAAATTATTTCTGACGGTTTTTTATCTATGTCTTTAATAGTTAGGTCTTTTCCTTTACTATCTATAAAAGTATATTCGTGGTAGCTGTCGGGGATTAATCCCTCACTATCTAACTCAAAACCATTTACTACTAAAATATCGTTTACACATAAATCCGTAGCGATATTATATATTTGATGATTTAGAGTTTTCCCCCTTAACAAATGTTCTAAAACCAAATGTAAAACTTCGTGTGCCAAAATCCCTTTAAGTTTTTCTTCGCTTTGCTTGTCGATAAAATCAGGGTTGTATTGACAATCGCCTTTTCTATTTACTCGAATAGTTTCTATTTCTTTGTTTTCCGAAAATGTCATATTCATAATAAGATACGCAAAAAACGGCTTCTCGTTTTGAAGTTGGACTTTTGCCCTAATTAATTTTTTTGATGTTTCCATAGTGATTATAACGAGGGTTTTTGTATAGTTCCCTCAACTATCTCGAAAAAAGTTTATACCAATATGTCGGCATATTGTTTTAAGATTTTTTGTCCTTTTGATAACATTATTTTCTTAAAATGTTCGGGGTGATACGCTTTTAAAAACCGAAGTAGCAATATAGCAAATTCGGGTTCTAAAAAATCCGTAACTGGTAAAATTTTCTCTAATAACTTTTGGTCTTTTCGATACTTCTCGGCTATTGTTCCGAGTAAAACATATTTTAAGTCGATTTCGGTTATTTTCTTTACTTGCTTTGGATTTTTTAAGATGTTATCGAAGTCGATTTTTGTTTGTAACTTCATAAACGCCATAAATTCTAACGCTGTGCCTTCGCCTACTGCTGACGCTGTTAAACGCTTCAATAAAGAATTTTCTTTTCTTCCGTCGATTAATCGGCTACAAAACGCCCAACTTCTCGGAGTTGGAAACGCCTTATCTTTATTTCTTTCGTTACTTTTGTTAAAACTCGTCGGCTTCCAATTCAAAAAGCTAATAATACGCCCATCAACATTATTTACAACTGCCCACTTAGTCCAATCTTCTATGCTTGGATTTATTAGGGTAGCGTGTAAAAATCTATTACATAATGCCAATGACATTTCAAAAACCGAACATTTATCTTCGATACGATTTCCTGCTGATACAATAACCCACCCCGACGGCAAAACATAATCGCCTATACGCCTATCCAAAATTAACTGATAAGCGACGGCTTGAATACTTGGCGGACTTAAATTCAACTCGTCGAAGAATATAACTCCCTTACTTTTTTCGTCTTGTGGTAGCCATGACGGTATTAACCATTTTGTAGTTTCTGATTTTAGGTCTTGAACGGGTAAACCTCGTAAATCCGACGGTTCTAATTGAGAAATTCTAATATCCAAAAATCCAAATGCCTTCGTGTCCTTTGTATCTTCGGTTAGTTCCAAACCTTCGTCTTTTGCGATTTCTAAAGCTGTGGCTTTAATCGTTTCGCTTTTACCTATCCCAGTTCCCCCCCAAATAAACAACGGTGTTTTAGTTTCGTAGCTTATTTTTATTTGTTCTTGTAGTTGTGTGTGTGTGATTTCCATAATTATAATTTACCCCCTTACAATTTTTCGAGTGCTAAAAATGGTTGTAGTAGGTCGTTTAGTTGGTCGTGTTCGCTTGTGTAGTCGTTTTTAACGCCGTTTAGAAGGTCTACCTTCGACTTTATGGCTTCTATTAGTGTTTTGGTATGCTGTGCTATTAAAAAGCCCGTCTTGAGTTCGCTTATGTCAATATCGTTATACCTATGTTTTGAAATTGTTTTAAGCAAAATATCATCTTCATCATTTAATATTAAGCTTGGTTTTTCGTTATTACTTTGAATACTTATTCCTGTAATTTTTTCTTCGTCTTTCATTAAATTAAAAACTAAACCATAATTTCGACTTAGGTCGATTGAAATTTTATAGTCTGTGTTCTCAATATTTACCGAAATTTCATTAATATTTTTATCTTTAAATCTTTGAAATGCTTTGGTTAAATTGTATTTTTTCAATATTTTTACTATTCTTAATAGGGTTTTTTGGTTAGATTTCTTCACAATAGAAGTCAAACTTATTACGGCTTCATCGTTGAATAATATATCTCTTGTCGTTTGTTCCCCGTCGATATTACGCCAATAAGCACTTCCACTTAAAGAAGTTAATTGACTTGAATAACTTTCTTGATAACCTAAACCTTGATGATTTGTTCCGATTGTATATTCTCCTTCGGTTGTTTTTACTTTCTCGTCGAAATCGTGCCTTCGTGCCGTCTTAGTTATTCTTGGGATTAAATTGGTTAATGGGTGTTGTTTTATATTATTAACATTAAAATCCTTTAATACTTTTTTTAGTTTTACAACTTCATCAAAAACGGGTTGTAATTCCTTGTTTAATGCCTTGATTGTGCTTTCTACTTCTGTAAATAAGTTTGTTTTCATCTTCGTTTAAAACCTCTATTTTCGTTTAATCGGCTTAATGCCTTGAATATGATGTTAATTCTCCCCTTGAAATGCCTTGACTTTTGGGTGTATTTTCGTATAGTAGTTACTTTACGCAACTTTTTAATGCCTTGAATTAAGCGTCTTTCTTTTAACGCCTTGACACATACCCCACACTATTACCCCCATAAAATTCTCAACGCCTTGAGTTTATGCTTTTATCGTCGGATAAAACTTAAATTTAAATCCATTACAATATGTTATTTTTATCATCTTCTTTAACCACCACCTTATACCTATACCCCCATAAAATTCTCAACTCTTTTTTATCGTCGGTAATAACCTAAAAATTTCTCATTGTGCCGTTGACTTCAAATGTGTATTCGTTGGCTTCACAACTTTCTTTAAAATATTCTTCGCTTTGTTCGTATTCGATTTCTTCATAACCCGATTTTTCGATTTTGTCGCAAATTTCCTTATATAAGCTGTTAAATTCGGCTTCGGCTTCGTTTTGTAATACTTCGATTAAGTCGGCTTTTAAATCGTCGTCGTTATCGTTTTCAATTTCGTCGGCTTTAATATTGACGCTGTTCGAGTGGTAATAATGCCCTTGCTGTTCAACTCTAAAACAAACGCCTTTATATTCAAAATTACCGACAAAACAAACGCCGTCGCCTTGACAATATCCCAACGAATAAAAAAGTTTATCGTCGCTTAATGCCTTGACTTTATTTTCTTCTAAAAGTTGGCTTAGGTATTCGGTTAAATTTTCGCTTAGAAAATCAAAACTATCTCCGTTGTTGTTGTGGTCGTCTAATGCTTTAAGTTTTGCGTCATCGCTTAATTCGTCGAAATCGTATAGATTTATTATTTCTTGTCTCATATTTTTTTTACTCCCATAATTTAGTTGTTTTGGCTTAACGCCTTAAAAAATTATAAATTCAAAATATCCCGTTTTAAGCAATCCTCGGTTTTTCGGAAAATAAACCGTTCATTGTTTAATTTGTGGTTGTGTTGGTCTTTTGCCCTAACTAACCCTAAACTAATTAAAACTTTATACGCTGTTTGTTGATATTGGTCGCCGTAGCCATAAACCAAATTTTCACTTTTAAAAATAATTTTATTTTCGTTAATATCAGTTATTTTTATCGTGTGGTAGCTGTTGCCGTTTACCTTATCGAACCACTTAAAACCTTCTATTAAATATTTGTTTTTCATTTTTTTTACTCCTTGATTTAATTAACTGCCTAACCTCTATACTATAACCCCCATAAAAATCTCAACTCCTCAACGCCTTGATTAAACGCCTTGATTACACATAAAAATTAAATTTAAATTTTCTGTTCTACCAATTCGGCTTTACTTCTGACGCTGTTGTATTTTATAGCGTCGATAACTTGCTTTAATTCTTGAGTTGTCATAAAGTCGCCGTCGCTTAATTGGTCTTTTATGTTTGCTAAAATTAGGTTTTTATGTTGTGTCGTGCTTTGGCTATAACCATCTTTATTAAATAAAAATCCGTCGTCGAATTTTATACTTATTGGAAAATGTGAGCCGTAACTATAAATAACTAAAACGCCGTTTATCTCCTCGGTTATAAGGTTTTTTGTGCCGTTTATACCGTCGCCGTAACCAGCACTAAAGGCCTTCGCTGTTTGTTCGTTTTTCATTTTTTTTTATACTCCTTGATTTAATTAACTGCCTAACCTCTATACTATAACCCCCATAAAAATCTCAATTCAAAAATATTACCCACAAACAAAACCCACAATAGCCCTAAAATGTGTTTTAAGTGGCTTCGTTTAAACTTTTTTTAATGAAATGGGAAAATACCCACTAAAAAATTAAAGTCGCTTAGAATGGCTTAAAATTGATTTTAAACGCGATAGAGGAAAGAGGGAAGAAAAATAAAAAAGGAGTGGGTATTTACCCCACCCACTTAAAAAAAGTCGTTTGTGGTCGCTGTGTGGCTTAGTTTACTTGGTAACATTTAACCGAATAAGGTCTTTTCTCTACGGAAATACTTTTATTACCGTATGAATAAACCCCCTGTTTTCGTCGTGGTATTGTTTGTTTTAATTCGCTTAAATCCCAATCCTCAACGGGTAGCCCGTTTTTATCTTCGGGTAAACCATTTATTCGACTTGTGCCGACTAAATTTTTTCGTGGTATTCCTTCGCTGTCACATTCCCAAACATAATAATTAACTGTATTAAAACCGTTGTTATTCATTAAAGCCGAATAACTGCCAAAATCATTCGTTCTTAATTGGTAAACTCTTTGCTGATGTCCGATTTTAGTTTTTACAGTATCGCTAATAATACCCTTTTCTTTTAACGCTGTTAAAATGTTTTTTGTGTGTCGGTATTGTGTAGACTTCGGAAAAAAACCACCGACGAAAAAAGAAAGAATTAAGTCCTTAGTAAACTTCGCTTGATTAACAACTTTAAAATATCCCTTTAAGCCCGTTGCTATTTGGTTATATTGTTTTTGTTTATCGTCGCTATATCTACAATTCTTTAACTCTTTAATATCGCTTTCTATTTGTTCGCTTATATCCATTTTTCTTTATACCCCCTTTCACAACTAATAAAATAAATTCACCGTCACAACTAACCCATTTAAATTCCTTTCTTTCTCGCTTTTTATCGTCGCTGTTTATTAACATACCCTCTATAAGAAAAGCTTCTTTATAATAATTTCGTTTAATCTTTATGTGTGCCGTCGCTGTATTTCGTCATTTAATAATAGTAACAAATGAATACCGACGGAGTAAAAAACAACCCGCCAACATAAAAAAGCTATGCGTATAAAAATAATAAACGCACTTTTAACATAACTCACGACGATATTAAACGCAACTATCAACGGCAAACTCTTTTAAACTTCGTTTTATTTCGTATACTGGACAGAATACGCAACAAAAAACCGACGCTATCCCGACGGGGAAAGCTGTTTTTATTGTGTGAAAATATCGACGGTAGCCCGTCGAGAAAGCCAAAAAGCACACCCCCTATTTTAACACACTTGTCGGGGGCGTTTTTTCACTTCTCAATGCCTGTTGATGCCTGGAATGCCTGTTGCATATAATTGGATGCCGGGTAGTGCCTGGGGATATCACTGAATGCCTGGTGGCGCCACAGGTCGAACTT
>Ga0307928_10001768_pt1 | contig 16451 bp, 23 predicted proteins | sample AceLakmetagen232_FD_201815 | JGI IMG/M metagenome (GOLD analysis project Ga0307928, IMG submission 201815) | Saline water microbial communities from Ace Lake, Antarctica - #232 | ecosystem: Environmental > Aquatic > Non-marine Saline and Alkaline > Saline | place: Antarctica: Ace Lake... | reverse complement strand
TGCGGGCGCTGACGCGGGCGTCCGCGCAGGCATCGCAGAGCGGCGCGGCGATCTTCGACGTGCCGTCCCGCCAGATGACCGTCGCCGCCATCGGGCAGCCCGGCTCCGAGCAGTGCCAGTAGGTGGGCCCCGTGAGCTGCATCAGCATGTGGGGCCCCCGTCGGCGCCGTGCGCCAGAGCCCGGAGCTGATCGTCCTCGGTCGGCTCCAGGAGCTCGACGGCATTGAGCCAGCGCCGCATGACGGCGATGTCCGCGAGGCCGCTGTGCGCCCACGTGACGAGCAGCTTTTCCGGCACGCGCATCTGCCGGGCCAGCAGCATCCTGGCCCCGTACTGCGTGGCACCCCGGGTGCGGGCCACGGACTCGATGCCGCGCGCCACGATGCGTGCCGACGTCGGCCCGAGCTCGCGGGCCTCGGTCACATAGGCGTACCGCTTGCCTCTGGGCGCCGTGGGGTCGGTGTCGGCCAGTGTCGGGGCGGCGTAGCGGCCGGGGGACCAGCCTCGGATCGTGCCCGTGTGGCCGAAGTGGATGGTCTCATTCGGCATCGTCGCCCTCCTCGTCGCCGCCGAAGCATAGGACCAATAGGACGTATACGACACATGTCCACAGCAGCACGCCCCACCACGAGCCCGAACCGAACATCAGAGACAGGCCCATGCCGCAGCACAGGCTGACGAACCACCGAAACACCGGCCTGAATCTCATCCCACTGTCTCCCTCAGAGGGTATGCCCTGGCCATCTTGCGCAGGGCGATGATCAGATCGCGGGCCACCAGGCGCGGCAGCCGCCGCCACCTGGCCGGCCCCTCGGCCTCCCCCAGCCGCGCCTTGACGAGCGCGTAGCGGGCGTCGGCCAGGAAGTGCTTGACGACGTAGGCGCGCGGCCCGTGCTCGCGCCCGAGCCTCCATGCGACCTGGTCGCATAGCGTCTCGATCAGTTCGCACTGGCGCTCCGTCGCGAAGTCCCCGGACTCGACGGCGTCCACTCCCTTTTCCGCCTTGAGGCGCGGGCGGCCGGGAGCCGCGCCCTGTCCCGCCATGAGCTGCAATGCGGCCACTGCGTCCTTCCAGTCCTGGTAGGACCAGGCACGGGTGGACTCTTTGCCGACACGGCTCTGGTTCCAGGCATGCCGATCCTCCTCGCTCATACCGAACGACTTCGCGAGGGCGAAGTAGGCCCGCCTGAGCTTGGCCTTCGTGTAGGCCATCCCCTCACCCCAATAGCAGCGCCAGGACCACGATGATGACGGCCAGGATCGCCAGCACGAGGTTGCCCTCGGCGGCGCGCTCCACCTCCAGGCCCGTCCGCCCCTGCCCGCCGGCGAAACCGGCCGGGCTCAGGTCGTCGTCTCCCGCCTGCCCGCGTGCATCGTAATGGCTCATCCCGCCTTCTCCAGTTCTGTCTGGATGCTCGCGCGGTCCAGCTCGTAGAACCAGTCCTCACCGCCGGGCCGGACCCGCAGGCCGCAGCGCTTGAGTTGATCCTCGGTGACATCGCCCCGCGCCAGCGCCCCTGCCGCGGCCTGCTTGTCGACCTCCCCCTTGACCCGCACCAGGCCCGGAAACGGACTCCGCTGCAGGAACCTGACGGCGTCCGCGGTCTTCACGCCGTCCGCGAGCCGGATCGTGGCCCGCTGGTCGCGGAACCCGACCCGCCCGAACAGCAGTTGAAGGGTCTTCGAGCGGCGTTTGAACAGGTCTTGCCGGCTGTCCTGGACGGCCAACCGGAGCCGCTCGGCGGCGCCCGTGATGCGGCCGGATAGCGATTCGAGCTTGGGCGCGTATTCGGCCTTGAGCTCGTCGATGCGCGCGTTCATCTCGTTCTCCAGGGCGTCAACCCGGAGCTGCAACCGGCCTACGCCCAGGAGCGCCTGGTCGACGTCCTCGCGCGTGGCCGGGCCTGCCTTAGCCTTCTGTATCGGCATCACGTCTCCTTTCAAATCTGGTCCTGTTGCATCATGTAGCAGTCGGCGCAGATCCATATGGGCGTCTCATCCCCGTACAGCTCGTAGCCAAAGGGGTCGGGCACGTGCTGGCAGGGCTTCGTCTTGCCGCACACCTGGCACTTGCGCCTGGCCGGCCCCGCCTTAGCCTTCTGTGTCGGCATCACGTCTCCTTTCACTGCGTCAGGGCAGCGGCCGTAGCCGCGCGATCTCTTCCCGGGCGAACCGGCAGTTGTCGGCGTGCAGGACGCGCGACGCGTGGATGTCGCCCTGGAGGGCGCGGTGGTAAACGTCCGACAACACGAGGGGTCTGGTCCTCTTGAGCCGCACCAACCGCCGGCGTTCCCGCGCGGCGCGGTCCAGGAAGAACCTCACCATCTGGCGCGTGCCGCCGCCGGAGCGGCTCCGCCCGGAAACCGCGCGCTTCATGCTGCCCGCCACCCTGTTGAACATCCTGTCCAGGCCGATGGTCGGGGCCGTGACCTCAACGACCATATTCAGCGCCCTCATCTGTGTCCCCCTCCTACCCTCTCCGTCTCGAACAGCGCCGCCTGGCGGCGGCGCGCGAACATCAACTCCTTGCACAGCACGTACTTGAAGATGCGCCGGCCCGCGTCGCTCTGGCCGACGTAGACGCACTCGACGGGCTCTTCGGCCTCGACGCCGAGCACCTCCCGCGCGTAGCAACGCAGGGAGGCGATCTCGGTGTGGACGGCCAGGCTGCCGATGGCGTTGGCGAGCTGCAAGGTGGCGGCCTGCCCGCCCATCCGCCTCAAGACATCGAGCAGCCTCTCCGCCCCCGGCCTCGACCAGTGCATGCCGTCAGGCACCGCCGCCTCCTAAGCCCTTTTCTTGTGGCTGGGTTTGCCGCCGGCCTCCTCGGGCAGGGCGATCTCCGGCGGCATGAGCGTGTCGTAGGCCTCCAGCACCGTCGCGGTGGTGATCTCCCTGGCCTTGCCCGCGATGCGCTGGGCCGCCACCGCCGCGGCCACAGCCCGCCTGGCCTCCCCGTTGGCCCCCTCGATGAGCGCCTCGAGGGACCCGTTCCGCAGGTCGTAGTGCGACAGTATCTGCGCCAGGTCGTCGGCGCTGCACCGATCGATCTGCACGGTGTACTGTATGCGGCCGAGGACCTGCCGGATCGTCGCCCGGCCGGACTTCCGCTCGCGTAGCTTCGTCAGGTAGCTGTAGGTCCCCGCCCAGGCCATGCCCACGCCCGCGTCGTCGTGGATCATCCTGAGCTCCTGGAGGGCCGGCTCGGCCAGGTAGTCGATCTCGTCCACGATCACCAGCCGGCCGCTGTCGCGCAGGGCCTCCACGACGCCCCCGTGCATCCGCGCCATGGAGTCCTGCACGTCGAGCTTGAGGGCGTCGGCCAGCTTCTGCGTGATGATGTAGGGGCTGCATCGGATGCCGCCGACGATGTAGATCGCGTCGGGGTTCTCCTCGCAGTAGCGGCGCAGGCCCATTGTCTTGCCGCACCCGGTGGGGCCCAGGACCAGGACGATCACCCGCTCGACCTGGGCGATGGTGAGCCCCTCGACCACCTGCTCGGTGATCGACGTGGTCGCGTAGGGCGGCCGCTCGGGCGCCAGGGCCCGCAGCTGCATGCGCCGCAGGTGCCGCGTCATGCGCTCGCAGATGCGGTCCACGGCGCCCGGGTAGGTGCACGAGAGCATCTGCGAGAGCGTGGCGGCCCGTATGCCCAGGAGCTTCGCCGCGCGGTTCTGCCCGATGCTCTCCGCCGTCAACCACGCCCGGAACTGCTCGACGGTCTTCCGCCGGCCGGGCGTCCATTTTGCGTTCTCAGCCATGGCGTTCTCCCTTTCGCCAGAGTCAGGCTATGTCCTTCAAGAGGTCGCTGTAGATCGTCCGGCGCCGGCGCGGCCTCCGGCCGGCTTCCTCGGCCAACCGGGCGGCATCCGCCTGGTCAAGCGCCGCCCGTTGCGTGTCCTCCAGTGCAACCGCGTCCTCTCTCTCGCGCGCGTGCGCGCGCGTGCGTCCTTCGATCATCGCCACCGACCCGGTCGGGTCGAGCCGCTCGGGCGGCGTAGCCCCCGCCATCTCATGGCGCCGCTCGACCAGGTATGCCCGTTGCGCCCGCCCCCCCTCCTTGACCTGCCGGTTCGGCTCGCCCCACTCGCCCCATTGGGCGTTGAGCGCCGGCGGCACGGCGATCACCCGGTCGTCCGGCGTGTAGACCCAGACGCAGTCGGCGTCTTCCGGGTCCCACCTCACCCGCACCGTGCAGCCGACATAGAGCGCCAGGTCGGGCGAGAAGTAGCGCCGCGCCGCGCCGGCCGCCCGCAGCTCGATCCCCTTGGTCTGCACCCGGGCCTCCCGCTCGTCCTGGAGCAGGAAGGACAGGGTGGCCGGGTCGACCTGCCGGGGCTCGCCGCCCCGCTCGGCCCAGGCGCGGTAGATGTCCAGGGGTGGCCCCTCCCGATCGCCGCACGTGTGGTCCGCGTTCCACTTGCCCACCTGCTCCCGGAAGACCTGCGTGAACTCGTCCCACATCAGGAGCTGGCCGTTGCGTATCTGCGTGTCGAGCTGCTCGGGCTTGTCCTGGGCGTCGCGCCCCGTCCAGCCCGGCACCAGGTTCTCCCACTGATGCGAGAATGCGTTGAAGTAGCTCTCTATGGGCTTGGACCACGCGTGGTACGGCAGGGCCGTCACGACCTCAACGCCCAGCGCGGCCCATATCCCGCTCACCCCCACGTCCGGCGGCAGAGCGCAGGGCCAGCGCCGCCGGCCGTCCAGGTCGGCGCGGCGCGGCTGGATCAACCGGTCCGCCTTGCCCCCCAGCCGCCGCGCGCAGAACTCGCGGCCGTTGTCGCGATACCAGTGCCGGGGCACGCCGCAGTCGAGGATCGCGCTGCGCACCGCGTGACAGACGCCCGCCGCCGTCGGCGTCAGCCCGATCCGCCATCCCACCCAGCCGGCGCTGGCGACGTCCGCGATCATGGTGACCCACGGCCGCCTGACCGAGCAGCACGCGCGCCGCTCCCGCCCGGACCCGCACGGGCACTTGATCCGCCCGTGCGCGCCCCAGCCGGCGCCCTGGCCGTCGGCCACCACCACCATCACGTCCCAGAGCCGATGGTCGGCGCACCACCAATCGTTCGGGTCCGTCGGCAGGTCGCGCACGTTCTTCGGCTCGACCCGGGCCTCGTACTCCCGCCGGCCGTCGCGCCAGAAGACGGCCTCCAGCGGCAGGATGTGCTTGCGCACGAACCGGCGCACCGCGCTCCTGCTGGGGGGGTCCTCGCGTTGATCCTTATAATAGGGCAGCACTACGTCGCGGTAGACCTGCGCCACGGTGGCCCGGCGCGAGTTGAGCCAGCTCTCCCTGATCTGGCGCTGGAGCTCCGGCGGCAGCGTCGTGCCCGGCGTGCCGCTCCGCCATGCCGGCACAAGCGCCGCCGGCCCGCCCCGCCGGTGGTCGCGAGTGTAGGAGTAGACCGTCGAGGTCGAGACGCCGTGCATCTCGGCAACCAGCCGGGCGGCGGCTCGCATCCCCCCGCGGCCCGCGCGCAACCGGCGGTCGAGGTGCTCGGAGACGATCCGCATCCGCCGGTCCCATTCGTCCGCGTGCGCCCCCAGCCCGAGCGCCCGCATCGCCGCCACGTCCGGCAGCCCGTCGTGGGTCAGCGGCAGCCGGTCGGCCACCGGGGCCATGGCCGAGACGGCCGGGGCGGCCCCGGCGGGCGCCAGGGCGCCGCTCCGAGCCCGGTCCACAGCAACCGCCGGAATGCCGTACTCGACCCGGCCGTTAGGGTGCCGGCCGAGGGGCTCGGCGGGCAGGACCCCCCGCCGCACCTGCCTGCGCACGTGCCGCACGGAGCAACCCAGCGCCCTGCCCGCCTCCTCGTATCGCAGAAGCGCCTCACCCATGGATCAGCCCCTCCCTCGGACGATGTCCAGCGCAATGCGCCACAGCGCGTCGTACATCGTCTCCGAGACGGCTTTCCCGGTCGTGTCGGCCCGCAGGGCGTCCGACACGTATGAGACCCAGCATCCCTTCCGAGCCGCGATCTCCCTATAGGAGATGCGGTTCCGCGCGCAGAACGCCCTCAGCGCCCCGGGGTCGCGGCGTCGTGCAGGGCTCGCTATGGAGTCGGGGATAGCGGGGCAAACGCGCTTCGGCCCCGTGCCTGCCATGAGCCATTCAGGCGATATCCCGAGATTGGTCTCCAGCGCCCGACGTAACCTCGGCGACACGCCCGAGCGTCCGTTGCAGACGGCCGAGAGTTGCCCCCGTGTCATGCCCAGCCTATTGGCCGCCTGGGCTTGAGTCTCCACCAGGCTGCCTACCACCGATGCGACCCGCGCGCACGCGGGCGGAATTTTCGCCTTGACAGCCATCCCCGGCCCTCTATAATGAAAGCATGTAAAGTTACACTACCGCGTCTATTTTATGTGGACACGTAGCCGGTGTCAAGAACAATCTTTACAGAGTGGGGAAAAATGACCCCGGCCAAGCGGTTGGGCCACATCCTGAGGCACAAGGGGCTGACGAACAAAGAGCTCGCTGCTCTGGCCGGCATCAACGAGTCTGTCGTAAGTGGCTTGTTGGCCGGCACTCGAACGCTCTCCGATGACTATGCCCTCCAAATCGCGGAGGCCCTTGGCGAGGACCCCACATGGTTGCTGGCTGGGGAAGGCGACCCGCCGGCGTACAAGGTAGACGGAGTCCACGAGGCGGAACTCGCCTACGAGTTGCAGCACATGACCTGGCCTGATGTGCTGTCCCGGCTCGGCCAAATGATCGAGCGCCGCCTCTCGGCCATTGAGGCGCGGCTCACGGCGATCGAGCAGGGTGTGTGATATGGAGGTTGGCGATGGACAGGCAGAGTAAAAGGGCTTTGTTGCAGGCCTCAGCGTTGTTGCTGGGGCTTGCGGTCGGCGTAACCCTTCTGGTCCGCGCATGCGGACTTACACCTGACGTGCAACGCCAGCGAGCGGTCGCCCGGCAGGAACATCGAAGCCGCGTGGCCAGCGAAGAGGCGCAGAAAGCGGCGGCCCTTCGCGCCGCCGTCGCTTATCTGCGCGCCCCCGATTTCCCGAACATCGCCTGGGTCGAAATCGACGATGATCAGGTCTTCCTCGGTTTCTCCAAATGGCCGGCTGACGGCCAGCTCGTCTTGAACGGGGCCGCCCTCCATACGCAGGGAGCATCCGGCTATTCGATGGTGTCGGTCTGGGGGCTTCATGCCGACGCGCCAGGCCATCGGCCTGGGGAAACATGCTACGGCTGGGCGATCTGCCACAAAGGCGAACTCACAACTTCTCCGCAATAAACCCGTCCTGTCAAGAATCTTCTTGACACACCCCCCGCCTTTCTGTTAGCTTCCCGTCTGTTGGATCGAGCTGTACCCAAGCGCCCAGCAACCCGGCGCGCCCGCGAGCACACAGCTCCTCCTTCAGGAGGGTCGGGGTGCCGGCGTCTAAGAAGGACCTACTGCCGCAGGCCCGCGCGCTATACGCCCAGGGCCGCTCTCTCGGCCAGGTAGCCGAGCAGCTCGCCGTGTCCGCCGCGACTCTCTCCCGCTGGAAATCCGCCGACGCCAGGGCCGGTGTGGATTGGCTCGAACAGCGTGAGACTTATTCCCGCAAAGACCCCCACGCCCTGCTCGCCATCCTCGAGCAGCAGCGCCAGGACCTCGTCGCATCCGGCGGCATCGCCGCTCCTGATTACGCCGACAAGGCCCTGAAGCTCCAGCGCGTGATCGAGTCGATACGCAAAGAGTTCCCGGACGTCGACGCCATCGACCGCGCCCTCAAGAGGTATGCCAGGTACTTGAGGGACCACGCGCCGGATAAGCACCTCCAAGAATCTCAGGTGCACATGGCGGGGTTCCTCGCCCAGCTCGCGCAGGAGATACGCGAATGATCGGTTGGATCACCCCCGTCATCTCTGCACTGAGCGCACTCGTAGGGGGATTCGCCGGCGGCTGGCTCGTCGCCTACCGCATGGGCCGCTGGCGCCAGGCCGTCGAGGACAGGCTCGGCGTCGTCGAGGAGCGCCTCCAAAAAGGCGACCCCCTCGTCGAGACCGTCCCCCTCATCCGAACCCGCCTCGACCTGGTCGTCGAGGAGATACGCGCCATGCGCAAGGAGATCCGCGAGGACTTCCACCGCGTGGTCAGCCGGGAGGAGTGCGACAGACGTCATGACGCCCCGTCGTCGCAACGCTGAGGATCCGGCGGCCGCTGACGCCGCACTGCTGCGCCAGGCCCGTCTCGACGCGGAGACGCGCGCGCATCGCGGCAAGCGCCGGCGACTCGAGTACTGCCGCTGGCGCCGCAAGAGGCTCGAACGCCTCCTCCGGCGCGAGGAGACGGCAGCCTTGGACCTGGCCGGAGAGAGGAGATGCCCGTGAGAGAAGAGATCGAGAAGCTGCTCATGAAAGTCCGCGCGGACCGCGACGAGGCGGAGGCCGCCGCCTCCAAGGCCGGCGAACGGCTCACCCGCCTGGTTAGCGGCCTCACCCCGCTCACCGAGCAGGACGCCGATGATATCCGCGCCGCAGCCGCCACGTGTGCTTCCTCCCTCGATTGCCTCCGCATCTTGGGTGGCATGGCAGAGGGCCTCCGGCACCTCCTGATCTGACGGAGAGTCGATGCCGACCAGCGCGCGAATAGAGCACGAACGCGAGACAGAGCGCATACTCGAGCTGCTCGAGCGCGAGGTGCTCCCCTTCGCCGATCTCAGCGACGCCGCAACCCAAGCCCGCCGCACCCTGCCCCTGGTCGACCCCGCCGCCCCGACCGACTGGTGCCGCACCTACCTGCCCCACTACTTCGACCGCCCTTTCTCCCGCGCCCATCAAAGGATGGTCAATGCCGCCGGTGAGCAGGCGATGCCCACGTTCATCGCCGCCTTCCGTGGGTTCGGCAAGAGCGTCCTCCTCTCGATGGCCCGGCCCCTTCACGCCCTGGTCTCGGGCGCCGTCCCCTTCCTCATCTACGGCGCCCAGGTCCAGGGTCTCGCGGCCCGGCTCGCCGATTTCGTACGCGTCGAGCTCGAGCACAACCGCCGCATCGCCTGCGACTACGGCGAGGTCCGCGTCGAGGGGCCCGAAGAGGAGTGGACGGTCGACCTCGGCCGCCGCCACGGCAAGGGCAAAGGGCCCCGCCGGCGCGCGCGCGTCGAGACCTTCGGCATCGGCATGAGCCCGCGCGGCCGCAGGTTCCGGCAGCACCGCCCCTGGGAGTTCATCGGCGACGACCTGGAGACCGCCGAGCTCGCCCGCAACCCGCGCCGCGAACAGCAGCTCTGGGACTGGCTCTACGACGAGGTCCACCCCGGCCTCGACCGCGACCACGCCGTGCTCACCTGCGTCGGCACCATGTTCGGCCCCGGCTGCATGATGCAACGCGCCGAGGCCGAGGCCAAGAAGGTCGACCCCGATGGCCTCCCGCTCGCCAGGTTCCTGCGCATCCCCGCCATGCAGAACGGCCACAGCGTCTGGCCCGATGGCGCCTCCGACCGCCAGCTCCGCCGGCTGCGGGCCCAGCATGGCCTGCGCAACTGGAACCGCAACTACGCCCTCGTCTGCGAGGACCCGACCAAACCCTTCCAGGCCGCGTGGATCGGCGAATACGACGAGGCCGACCTCGACCGCAGCAAGCTGGACATCGTCGCCTTCCTGGACCCGGCCTTCAGCGAGTCCGCCTCCGGCTGCCCCCGCGCCCTGATCGTCGTCGGCGCCAACCGCAAGACCGGCCTCCGCTACGTGCTCGACGCCTGGATCACACGCGGCACGCCAATGTCCATGGTCGACAAGATCATCGAGACCAACGACCGGTGGCACCCCCGCCTGACCGGCGTCGAGGCCAACGGCGGCTACGCCCTAATCCAGCCGCTATTGCGCATGTCGGCCCGTGGTTTTGTGCCCGTTCGCTACGTCACACACACCCAACCGAAGCCGATCCGCATCGAGCGGCTCTCGCCCCAGTTCGAGGCCGGCCGCTGGCTCTTCCCGCACAACCCCGGCCCCGGCGTCCGCGTCCTTCAGGAGCAGCTCCTGAGCTACCCGCAGGGGTTCGTTGATGGGCCCGACGCCCTGGCCGGCTGCGGCGAGCTCCTGCCCGACGCCTTCGCGCCGGCCTCCGGCGCCGCCGAATACCACAGCCTGAGCAAACGACGCCAGCTCGGAGCACTCGTCTGATGGCCACCGAGACAGAGACCAGAATACTCGGCCCCGACGGCAGGCCGTTCGTCCGCCCGCCCACGAAGCTCCAGGCCCCCGCCCAGGAGATCGGCGGTGCCCGGTCCGTCGTCTCGGGCGTGGACATGGACTCGCTGTCCCCGCGCCTGATCAAGACGATGCTCCAGGACGCCGAGAGTGGAGACCTCGCCAGCCAGGCCGCCCTGTTCGAGCGGATGGAGGAAAAGGACGGCGAACTCGACGCCCACCTGCGCACGCGCAAGAGCGCCGTCGCCTCCCTGCCCTATGAGATAGAGCCCGGCGACGACAGCCCCCAGGCCGCCAACGCCGCCGAGTTCGCGCGCGAAGCCGTCGAGGGCATACCCGCGTTGCACGACGCGCTGGTCGACCTGCTCGACGCCGTCCCGAAAGGCCTCGCCGCCCTCGAGATCGATTGGGAGACGGCGAAGGATTCCTGGCGAGTGGCGGGCCTCGTCTACAACTCGCAGCGCTTCTTCGAGACCGCCGCCGACGGCCAGGCCATAAAGCTCAAAACCGCCTGGGGCGAGTCCGAAGACCTCAAACCCAACAAGTGGATCGTCCACCGCGCCAAGGCCCGCAGCGGCTATGCCGGCCGCACCTCCCTGTTGCGCTCCTGCGTGCGCGCCTTCATCGTCCGCCACATCTCCTGGAAGGACTGGATGGCGTTCGCCGAGGTCTACGGCATGCCCGCCCGGCTCGGCCGCCTGCGCGAGGGCGTGCCCTGGGACTCGGCCGAGGCCCGGCAGCTCTGGGCCGCCGTCCGCGCCCTCGGCATGGACGCCGCCGCCGTCGTCCGAGCCGGCGACTCCATCGAGATCCTTGGCTCCCCCGCCACCGGCGAGGGCGGGATATTCCAGGCCATCATCGACCGCGCCGCCCACGAGATGACGCTCGCCATCCTCGGCCAGACCCTCACCAGCGGCGGCGAGAAGGGCGGCTCCTACGCCCTCGGCCAGGTCCATAACCTCGTCCGGCAGGACCTGCGCGACGCCGACGCCCTCGCCCTCGGCCAGACCCTCTCCGACCAGCTCCTCGCGCCCCTCGTCCTGCTCAACCTGGGCCAGGTTCCTCTCCCCCGCTGGGTGTTCATCCCGGACGACCCGGTGGACCTGGCCCAGCTCGCCACAACCGTCAAGACCCTCGGCGAGGCCAGCCCGCACCTGCCTGTCCCCAAGTCCTGGCTCTACAACCGCTTCGGCATCCCGGAACCCACCGAGGACGAGGAGACTGTCGAGCTCGGCCAGGCCATGGGCATGGGGATGGGGATGATGGAGAGCCGGGCCCCGCGCGCCAGACGGCGCGCCCGCGCGCCCACAGCCGACCCCATGCTGCGCTATACGGCGCGCCTCTGGCGCTGCTCCCCGGAGCAGCTATGCCTGCGCCTCAACCAGGCCGACGTCGGTTGGCGCGTCATGGACAAGACGGCCCTGTCGTTTCTGGCCGAGAAGCGCATCGCATCCGATGCCGCCTGGCAGGCCCTCGGGCCGGCCGGCCGGCAGCGGGCCTGGCGCGTCTCCGGCCTCGGTGAGCAGCCCACGGCACTCGTCGCCAACGAGATGACCCAGGTCCTCGAGGCCGGCGAGACAGAGAACCAGTTCCTGGAGCGCCTCGAAGACCTCGGTCTCAGCGTGCCCGACGAGGTCGAGGCGGTCGCCGGACAGCTCCCCGCCTGGCAGGCGCGCCTCGTCCACCGAAACAACCGATGGGGCGCCCAGAACGCCGGCCAGTACATCCGCCTCCAGCAGGACCGCGACGTCCGACCCTACGGCCAGTGGATGTGCCACTCGCCCTGCGACATCTGCGCCCCGCTCTGCGGCAACGTCGCCCCGCTCGACAGTGAGTTCTTCTCCACCTTTTGGCCGCAGATACACCACGGCTGCCAGTGCGAGGTCGTCAGCCTGGGCGCCGACGACCTCGAAAGCGAGGGGCTCCGTGAGTCGCTCGAACAAACCGACCCCTCGCCCCTCGACGCCGACCCCGGGTTCCTGTTCCAGCCCGGCGACGCCTATTACCTCGAGGCCGAGGGCGGCGCGCCTGTCAGCGACGCCGGCCGCAGGGACGCCGACCTGCTCTCCACCCTGTCAACGATAGGAGCCTTCCTGTAATGCCGCCGCCCGCCACGACAAAGGCCCCCGTAAAGGAGGATCAAATGGCTGTTGAAGACCCCGTAAATGACGCTATCGCCCTGAACAGCGAGATCCCCGCCGACGTCCCCGACTGGGTGATGATCCTCAGGACGGGCACCTGGCGCGGCCACCCCGCCGGCCCCGAAGTCGTCACACCCCTGCACCTGCACGCCGCCGCCGACGCCTTCGCCCGCAACTACACCGCGCACGGCAACGACCTGGCCATTGACTACCACCACCAGAGTGTGCTCGCCGCCGAGGGCAGGGCGCCCCGCGCGCCTGCCGCCGGCTGGGTCAAGGAGTTCGAGCTCCGCGCCGACGGCACGGAACTCTGGGCGCGCGTTCAGCCCTGGGTCGCCGACGCCAGCGCCGCCATCGCCGCCCGCCAGTACCGGTACCTCTCGCCCGTGCTGCTGTTCGGCCGGCCCGACCCCGTCACGGCCGAGATCGTGCCGCTCCAGATACACAGCATCGCGCTCACCAATACGCCGTTCCTCACATCGCTCGAAGCGCTGAACCAGGCCGCCACGGATGGCGGCGCTCCACCCGGCCGCCCCGATGGCGGCCCCTCTACAGGAGGAGGCGAGAGCATGCACGTACTGAACGCTCTTGCAGACGCGCTCGGCAAGACGCCCGAAGAGGTGGCCTCCAGCCTCGGGCTCAACGCCGGCGCGGAGAACAAAGCCGTGGCCGAGGGCGTCATCGCCCTCGCCGCGCGCGTGAACGAACTGGAGGCTTCGAATGGCGAGGACGAGGGCCAGCAGGCCGTCGTCAACGACTCCATCGCCGCGCTACTCGGCGTCGACGCCGGCAGCGCAGAGACGGCCGTCAAGGCCTCGATCCTCAGGCTCCAGGCCGACAGCGGCATGGACGCCGTGTGCAACGCCATCGGCCTGCCGGCCGACGCCAAGGACGACGCCGTCCTGGCCCGGCTCAACGAGCTGGTGGTCGCCCGCCGGAAGTCCGAGGCCGAGGAACTGGTCGACGGCGCCGTCGAGGCGGGCAAGGTTACGCCCGCGACCAAAGGCTTCTGGCTCAACGCTGCCGGCGCAGACATCGAGGCCGCGCGCGAGGCCATCAACGCCCTGCCCGTGCTGACCGGCGCACAGCCCCACGGCAACCCGGTCGATACCGGCGGGCCCCGCGCCCTGACCCAGGAGCAGCAGTCCGTCTGCGCGCTGCTCAACGTGTCAGAGAAGACATTCGCCGCGGGGGCCTGACGCTACGCGCCGCTCCCGCCGGACATTGAAAAAGGAGAAACAGCATGACAGCCCTTGCAGCAGCTCGAGACACCTGGTACCAGGAGACGCGGGACACCCTCCGCATCCCCATGGCGGACTCCGCCGTGATCTACCAGGGCGGCCTTGTCTCTGTCAACGCGGCCGGCTATGCCGTGCCCGCTTCGGACACCGCCGACCACAAGTTCGCCGGCATGGCGATCCGCGACCCGCAGAACCCCGCCCGCGGCACCTACGACAACTCAGCCGGCGACGACGGCGACATGTACGTCGTCGTGCGCCGGGTCGGCAGGGCCCGCTACGTCCTGGCGGAGCGCACGCCAGCCCAGAACATGCTCTTCGCGAAGGTCTACGTCTACGACGACCAGACCGTCGCCGTCTGCCGCGAGGATGTCACCAACGACATCCGGTGCGGCTACATCACGAAGCTGCCCGCCACGACGCTCGCCCACGACTCGCAGGCGGACTTCGACTCCGATGAGGTGGAGATCACGTTCAGCGGCGAGCCGTTCGACTGGCTCGAGGGCACCAGCACCGCAGCCCCAACAACCACGACCACAACGCCGCAGGCCTGACCATAACCGGGTGGCCGGTCCTCTGTAGCCTCGGCGAAGGAGGACCGGCGCCCACGCTCAAGCGCAAGGAGACCAAGAGATGGACATTGACCAAGGCAACATGGCGGCCCTCTTCCAGGGTCTGCGCGGCTCGTTCCGAGACGTGCTCGCCGCGTTCGAGCCGCCTGACGTCGCGCGTCTCGTGACGCTCATGCCCTCCACAACCCACACGGAGCGGTACCCTTCGGCGCTGCTCCTGGGCGACCTCGAGGAGCTCCTGGATGAGGTGGCGATGACCAACATCGCCAGGTTCATCCAGAGCGTCGCGAACGTGGACTACGCCCGGGCCGTTGAAATCCCGCGCGCCCACATCGAGGACGACCAGATCGGGATGTACACCGAGGCCGTCAAGCAGCTTGCCGCCCTCGCCGCCAGCCACCCCTTCCGCATGCTGCCGTTCCTGTTCATGAGCTCGGACGGAACGGCCACTGGTGCAGCCGGCGGCGGGTTCCAGACCGCCTGGGTGGACGGCGCCAACCAGTTCTCCAACGCCCACGCCTGGCCCGGCGCAATCGCCTGGGACAACCTGGACAGCCTGCCCCTGACGGCGACGAACTTCGCGCTCGTCGTCCGCCACCTGGAGCAGCGCCTCGGCCCGCACGGCAGACCGCTCGGCCTCAAGGCCAAGCTGCTGGTCGTCGGCCCGCGGCAGAAGGTCAACGCCCAGCTCATCCTGCACCGCGCGCTCATCGGCGCCGGCAACACCAACATCCATTTCGAGGAGTGCGATCTCCTCGTCTGGAGCGAGATCGCCGACGACTCCTGGTTCGTCATCGACGACCGGGGTCTGTTCGGCAAACCGTGCGTCATCCAGAACCGCACGGGGCCGGACTTCATCTCCCAGACCAGCCTGGAAAGCGATGCCTACTTCGACAGGCATTCGTTCCGCTACCAGGCCGCCCGCCGCTACGGCGAGGCCATCGTCTGCCCGTGGGTCGTCCAGGCCGTCAACTGGGACGCCGCGACGATGAGCACCACCACACCGGCTGCCTGACAGTAGAGATCTCAACGTAAAAGCCGGCGGCCACACCAGGCCGGGGCGGCCCAGCAGGGTCGCCCCGAGCCCGGCCGCCTGTAAGGAGATGCGCCCGTGGCATACTGCACCCAGGCCGACCTGGTAACCCGCATGTCCGAGACCGACCTGGTCCGCCTCACCGACCACGACGGAGACGGCAGCGTCGACGCGAGCGTCGCCGCCGCCGCCATCGCCGACGCCGGCGGGCACATCGACTCCTACCTCCAGGTCAAATACACCGTCCCGCTCTCGCCCGTGCCCGACGTGATCCGCAAACGGGCCGCCATCCTGTCCATCTACTTCCTGCAGCTCTACCGCGACAGCGTCACGGAGTCCATGCAGAAGGCCTTCGATGCCGTCGACGCCTGGCTCAAGTTGGCCGCCGCGGGCAAGGTCGCCCTCGGCATCAGCCCGAAACCGGCCGAGAGCCCCGGCGCCGGCGGCGTCCGGTACGACACCCAGCCCAGGATATTCGGCAGGGACGAACCACTGTGATCGACGTCAAGACCGACGACGGCAAACTGCCCCAGCGCCTCAAGCGCATGGCCCGCACGCTCAAGACGCCGCGCCGCCCGCTCGCCGACCTCGGCGGACACTGGCAGCGCCGCGTCAAGGGCCTCATGCCCGACCTGCCGCCGCTCAAGGCCGCCGCCCCCGGCAAACCGCCCGGCGTCCACTCCAGCGAGTACGTCCACTCCATCATCTACTCCGCCCCCGCCGACGGCCAATCCCTGGAACTCGGCAGCTCCAGCATCCGCGCCCGCCTGCTCCACAAGGGCGGCACGATCCGCCCGAAGCGCGCGAAGATGCTCGCCATCCCCATCGCCGTCGAGAGCTACGGCAAACGCCCCCGCGACTTCCAGGGGCTGGCGTTCATGGGCGGCGGTGTGCTGGGGCGCGACGGCGTCGCGCTGTTCGTGCTCAAGCGCAGCGTCACGATCCATCCCCATCCGCACATCGAGATGGCCGACGAAGACTGGGCCTATTTCGGCCGCGCCCTCCAGCGCGAGCTCGATGACGACTGGGAGGCGGCCTGATGGCGAACTTCCTCTCCACCGCCCGCACCGCGCTCCTGGCCGCCGTAAAGGCCGACACCGACATCACCGACCTGGTGCGCACCTGGTGGGAGTTCAATAAGCCCCTGGCCGAACGCTTCGAGGTCCAGCCTGCCGAGTGCACCGGCTGCGCCCTCCACCCCGGCCGCATCGTCGAACCGGACGACCGCTACAACGCCGCCTATGACCTGCGCCAGGAGATCATCATCCTCATCACGACGGACGGCCAGGTCCCCGACCCGTGCGAGGAGCTGATCGCCCT
>Ga0307928_10001766_pt1 | contig 16464 bp, 21 predicted proteins | sample AceLakmetagen232_FD_201815 | JGI IMG/M metagenome (GOLD analysis project Ga0307928, IMG submission 201815) | Saline water microbial communities from Ace Lake, Antarctica - #232 | ecosystem: Environmental > Aquatic > Non-marine Saline and Alkaline > Saline | place: Antarctica: Ace Lake... | reverse complement strand
AGTAGATATAGAAAAGGAACTTAGTAATTATCCAGGAGCTTTTGAAGATAAGATTGTTTATTGTAACTGTGATGATCCAAATGAAAGTAATTTCGTTAAATACTTTAAGGACAACTTCGAACAGTTGGGCCTAAAGAAACTACTAGTTAATTATCTACACGATGGTGAAGGAGACTTCAGGTCAGAAGAGGCAATCACCTTATTAAAAGAGGCGGATATCGTAGTAACTAATCCTCCCTTTAGTTTATTCCGAGAGTACGTAGCCCAATTAATAGAGTATGACAAAAGGTTTTTAATTATTGGTACTCTAAATGCAATTGCTTATAAGCAGATTTTTCCGCTACTAAAATATAATAAAATATGGTTAGGCTATACTTTTCCCAGAGAGTTTAGACTGGCGCAAGAAGCTAAATTTTGGGTTAGGGTTGATATGGATGGAAATAAGTACTGCAAAATAGGGAACGCTCTTTGGTATACAAATCTAGAGCCAGCTAAGTTAAATGATAAAATAGTTCTTGATAAGAAGTACACACCAGAAGAATATCCCCACTACAACAATTATGATGCAATCAATGTTGATAGAACAGCTAATATTCCTTTTGATTATGCTGGAGTAATGGGTGTGCCAATTAGTTTTATGACTAAGTATAACCCAGAACAGTTTGAGATTTTAGGGCAAGTAGACCCTAATATTGGTGGACGAAAAGTTTATGTTCGTATTCTAATTAGGAGGAAGTAATGGAAGTTTATACTATGGACATCGTGATTGAATCTCCCGATAGACTAACAAGTAAGAAGATCAATTTCTTACAAGATGCTATTATTAAGTTAATGGATGAAAATGGTTATTGGGCTGCTGGTGGAATACGTCCATATACTCAGCTAGATGAGTTTCTAGATAGGGCTTATATATATGCGACTAAGAACAGTTGAAGGTAATAGGACAGTTAAAGATTTCTCCAAGGCTGTAAGAAGCCAAGGGGGATTTATTGAAGGTGGGGGTAGACATTCTAAGTTCTATTCCCCGGATGGAGAGAGGCAAGTACCATTCCCTAATCACAAAGGGGATCTAGCTACAGGTACAGCATGTAAGATTATTAAGATGCTAATAGAGATAGGATTTGTCTGTTTAGCATTATACATCATATTATAAAACAGGAGAGATTAAAATGAATACAGTAAGCGTCGAAACATACGAAAAAGAATATACATTTTTGAAGAATTTACTAGATGAACCTAACTTGAATAGGGTTGATATAGCCTATCTTGCTCCTTCACTTAAGGCTTTAGCTATGCTCGATCAGGAAAAAGTAAGAGTATTTTTAATCACAGTAAGAAAAGAATTATCTTTATATAAAGATAATCTATAAACACCGAAGGAGGGTGTATGCCACGTAAATGTACAATATGCTCTCATTCAGAGCGGGAGGCTATAGAACAAGACATTCTTAATGGGATATCATACCGGATTATAGCGGGTCGTTACGCAGAAATCTCAATGTCTGCGCTTGGACGCCACGCTAAGAATGGTCATATGAATGTTCACTTTGCTCCTCCCGCAGAAAGACTAGAGGGCCAAGGTATTCTAGCAGAAATGAATAGGTTGATTAAAGAAGCTCAAGCAATAGGTGTTATGGCTATAGAAGCTAAGAAACTTAATATTGCTTTGACTGCTATTAGAGAGCAGAGTAGAATAATGACTAATTTAATCAGTCTCGCTGAAGTATTAGAGAAGGCTGACCACCATAGTGCTAAGAACTTTGCTGATTCAAATGAATATAAAGAGTTAAGAAGCAAGCTATTAAAGGTTCTAGTTAATCACCCAGAGATACACTCAGAGATTGTGGACGTGTTTAGTGATGATAACTAATGACTTCTTATACGCATTTGATAGAGTCTCCTGGGTAGGATCACTTGGAATATCATTAGATCCTTGGCAAAAGACTGTTGTGAAGAGCAATTCCAGGAGACATATTTTATTATGCTCCCGACAGTCAGGTAAGAGTTCTATGGCAGCTCTAATAGCCTTACATACAGCCTTATATAAGGATGCAGCTTTAATCCTTATTATAGCTAATGCTAAGCGCCAGAGTCAAGAGTTGTTTATGAAGATTAAGGAATATTGTAACCTTATCGAGCCTTACCCAACAATGATTGCAGACACAATGACTTCTTGTACATTTGCTAATGGTTCAAGAATCATATGTCTACCAGGTAGTGACGCCTCAATTAGAGGCTTTAGTGCAGTAGATTTAATTATTGAAGATGAGTCTAGTCGCGTAGAGGATGCTACATACTATGCCACTAGACCTATGTTGGCTGTATCTAATGGTAGAATTATGTTACTATCCACACCATTTGGCAAGAGGGGGCACTTTTATGAGGTTTGGGTATCAGAAGAAGATTGGGTTAGAACTATCGTAACTGCTAATCAATGTCCTCGAATATCTAAGGAGTTCTTAGCAGAAGAGAGAGCAGGATTAGGTCGCTTAATCTATGACCAAGAATACAATTGTATATTCCAAGACCTTATTGATAGTGTATTCTCTGAATATGATATTAATAGAGCCTTTGATAACGATTTAGTCCCGCTAGAGCTAGGAGTTAAAGAATGGACAGAATAGCTCGGGCTTATGAGAGAGCAGGACATAAGATAGTTGATACTAGACCAAGTTATACTATTGGATTAGATCTAGGCCAAGCTCAAGATTATACAGCTTTGGGCATTCTTAGAATAGAGAAGTATTACTTGGGTAGAGAGTTACCTAGAGAGTCCGTTAGATACTACTTAGAGCGCCTAGAGCGAGCGCCACTGGGTACAGGGTATCCAAGTATAGCTAGACACGTTAAAACGCTCTACGATGCGCTAAGAGGCCTTAGCGAGGACGTGACACTAGTAGTTGATGCCACAGGAGTAGGCAGGCCAGTAGTTGATATGTTCATTGAGGCTGGATTAAAGCCTTATGCGGTCACATTTACTGGCGGGCACCAAGTTACTATTGGAGATAAGCCTAGAGCATTTAGAGTTCCTAAGAAGGACTTAGTAGCCTCAGCGGTTGTAGCTCTACAGAACGGTACACTAAGTATCGCTAAGAGTTTAAAGCATGCTGAGACTCTCAGGAAGGAGTTATCTAATTTTAAAGTTAAGATTAGTCTTGCAGGTAGTAACACATATGAGGCTTGGCGAGAAGGCGATCATGATGATTTAGTACTTGCGGTCTGTCTAGCTCTTTGGAAGATTAATTATCGAGAGGATGAGCCACAAGGAACAGTGTATGGGTATATCAATTTATGAGAAATGGTGTAATTCAGAGATGAGTAAGTTTTGGGAGTTATTTAGAGAGTCCGTTATCATACAAGCATTCGTAACTTTGTTATTTAGTGTCACTCTATGTTTCCTATGGGTCAATGGCACTGATGTTCCTGGTGAACTATATGCTTTGACAGGAATCGTAATGGGTCACTGGTTTAAGAGCAAGGGTGTTAATGCGGAAAGACAAAACTTAGCTACGATGGAACGGATTGTCGCAACTAAGACTTCACAGTAGGAGTTTATATGAGATTTTTAGATCAGATTGCACACGGCTTAACAGCATTCTATTCAAAATACCTTGTTTCTGAGCCTCTTAACAATGAGGAATGGACCTCATTTGAGGCTAGAGGTATTAGATATGCTGTACTATGGAGCCGTTTCGACGCAACAACTTATCAAGATGTACATCAATTTGCTAATGCTTACCGTACACAGTATGGTTTGTATGAGTTCGTAAGACCAATTTACTCACCTGCAACTAGGTTGGGTAACTTCTGGCGAACACACTTATTTGGTGGCGATCTAGATGTTGAAGCTGGACCAACAGGGGCTATTCCTATTGAAACAGACAACGAGGCAGTTAGAAGCTCAATTGCTGAACTATGGAAGTGGTCGCGTTGGCAGTCCCGCAAGGACATTCTCTCGGTAAGAGGATCTATTCTAGGGGACATAGCTTTGCAGGTTGTAGATGATGTTGTTAGAGGTAGAGTATATCTCGACATAATTCATCCTGGTACTTTATATGAAGTAATTAAAGATCCTTTTGGAAATGTTAAATCTTATATTATATCTGAAGAGGTTCCTGATCCATTAACTAAGGGACCAGACGTTGTATATACTGAAAAGGTATACCGCGAAGGAGAGAATGTAATATATGAGACATATAGAAATAAGGAATTATTTGCTTGGCCTAAGAACGTAGATAGAACAGGTAAAGCTGTAGCTCGATGGACAGAGCCATATGGTTTTATTCCATTAGTAGTAATACAGCACAATGATGTAGGCTTAGACTGGGGTTGGAGTGAACTTCACCCACTAAGAGCCAAGATGCAAGAGCTTGATGATATTTCTTCAATGCTTGGAGATCAAATTAGAAAGTCTGTCAATCCAGTATGGCTAATGAAGGGTATGAAGGAGACTAAACTTACATTAGAGAATGCTGATAGTACGACTGATACACCATTCCCCGGTAGAGAAGCAATTAAAGCTATTTGGGGTGGTAATAAAGATTCTAGTGCTGAAGCAATGGTAGCTAACCTTGATTATGAGAGTGTATTAAATCACTTAGATAGCTTAATGAAGGAGATGGAAAGAGATATGCCAGAGCTTTCCATTGACCTTAAAATGGCTGATCGAGACGCATCTGGCAAGGCTTTAAGGATTGCTAGACAGCCAGTAGTAGCTAAAGTTCTTCAAAGAAGAAACAACTATGATACAGGTTTAGTTGCCGCACAACAGATGGCTATTTCTATTGGTGGATTTAGAGGATATGAAGGTTATGAAGGATTTGACCTCAATTCCTATAAGAGAGGTGATCTTGCTCATTCAATTATGGATAGACCAGTGTTCGAGAATGATATGCTGGATACGACAGAGATTTCTATTGCTCAATGGACTGCTGCTAAAGCGGCTATGGCTGTAGGAATACCTTTGGAATCATATCTAGCTGACCTTGGTTGGGATGAGGAGAGAATCTCAGCTCTAAATATAGAGAAAGTAGAAGAACCTAAAGAAGAGGCGAAAGAAAATGACACAACAAGTTGAAGACTACTTGACTCATGCTGCCCGTAGGAGAATAAATGGCTGGAACATTTGAAGTAAATGGTGATGAAACTACAATTACTTTCGAGTATGTAGCAAACACCACTAGAGTTATTAATTCACTCAATGATGCAGTTCATTATTTATACCCTGCAATCTTTGGTGAAGTATTAGTAGAAGATAGTATTGTTCCTTTCGAGGAACTCACAAATCAACAGAAGTTGAATGTGTTGGATGCTTGGGTGCGTAAAACTATTCTCGATTTAGCTAAACAGTATGATCGTAAGCGACTTCTTGAAGAATCAGCAGCCGCAGCAGCTTTATTAGTAGATAAATATATCTAAACAGGAGAATATCATGGAACCAACTAAAGATGTAAAGACAGTAATTCTCAAGCAGAAGCTAACTATGTATAGAAACACATTATATGATGTAGGCATAGATGCTAAGATTGGTAAGATGCTTGAAGATGATGCCCAAGAGAAGGCTGCTACAGAACGTATGAAGCCTTTACTCAAGTCAATTGAATTCTTGGAAGAAGAGCTAAAAAGTATTTAAATAGTCCGATAGGACGTTAAACATAGGAGAGATATGGATTTTACAGATGAGCAACAGACATTTATTGATGGCTTAGTTGGAAAAGCTCGTGTATCAGCCCGTGAAAAGGTAGATGCTGAGTATAATAAGATTAAGGACGATCAAGAAGCGGCAAACTTGGTAGCCAATGAAGAGTGGCAGACACTTGCTAGTACTCATGAAGCCAGGGTGAAGGAATTAGAACCACTAGAAGCTAAGGTAGCAGAATATGATACTTTACTTCAAGGGATGTTAGAGGCTAGAGTCAAAGCATTAGGGAAGACGGCTGCAACCGCAGTTAAATCCTTACCAGAGACTATGAGTCCAATCCAGAAGTTGTCTTGGGTTAACGAGAATGTTAAGCTATTTCAACCTGCTGGAGATGGTGTTGGGACACCAGCTAGGAATGTTGATTTACACAAGAACACACCTAAGCCTGGTGCAAAACCCTTATTTTCATTAAGCTAATTTAGGAGATTTTAGATGCCAAACGATATAGCCATTGCGAATACCGACCGAATCGCGGTAGTATTCCCAGAACAGGCAGAGATCTACAATGTTATAGCGGCTGAGACCATTACAGAAGGTCAGGCTCTATATCAAACAATAATTGGTACTTTCGGAGTTGCAGACGCTAACGATTCTGGTAAGCAACAGTTCCGTGGTATCGCACTAGAAACTGCGGTTTCTGGTACGGTTCTTTCGATGTTAAAGCAAGGTACTCTTGCTGGTTATACCCTACCTAATCCAGATAATATAATTTATCTAAGTGATACTGCGGGTGCCCTAGCTGACGCAGCCGGATCTATGACAGTTAATGTTGGTAGAGTTACTGTTTTAGCTGATCCAGATGCTACTGAAGTATTATACATTGAAGCCGACTGGCTCAATGATTGGAGCTAGAGATGTCTACAGTTGCAGGTATACTTAATATTAATGATGCAGAGCGGGCGTATGTTGGTGTTGTTGGTCAGGAACTAGTATTTGATGCAATTAATCGTGTGCTTGCTGAACGCAACGCCGAAATTGCAGCAGCTACTTCTGTGTTCGTAGAATCAAGCACAGAATCCTTTGCCAAGCGATACCTCTTAGCCGGTGGCGGAAGACTACAAGCAATGGGGCGTCAGGCTCCAGCAGCCGCAGTTAAGCGTGTGGGTTACTACGACGTAGGCTTTCAGCTACGTATGTGGGGTGACGAAATTGGTGGAAGTCGCGTAGATATGGCTTATATGAGCGTTGCAGAGTTGGATGCGCATGTTAAGGCCGTTATGACACGAGACGTAAACACTATGCGTGATCGCATTCTAACCGCACTTTTCGAGAATACAAACTTAACTTTCCCAGATCCTATTCACGGTAATGTCACTGTGCGTAGATTAGCTAATACTGACGGCACGCTTTATACCCCAGTACTAGGTTCTGAGACAGAAGCAGACGACGAGCACTATCTAAATGCAGGTTATAATGTTGCAGCTATTGCTGACGACAATAACCCAGCGTTAACACTCAGAAATGAGATTGCTGAGCACTTTGGTGGAATTGGTTCCTTTGGTAAGAATTTTGTTTACTTCCATGGGGCAGACCAAACAGCATACCTGCAAGCTATTACAGGTTTCCAGGCTACACGCGATATTGGTATTGTAGATAGATATCCAGATACAGTTCTAGCTCCATTCCCTAGTGTTCCAGGCCGAGTTCATGGTCGGGTAACTGGTGTATGGCTTTCAGAGTGGGACGGATATATTCCTGACACATATGGTATGTGCATTCTACTAGATGCGCCAGCACCTCTACAAATGCGTGTAGATCCTTCTGACACTGGCTTAGGCCGGGGACTTCAGTTAGTTGCTACAAGCGTAACTCACCCATTATATAGGGCGTCTTACGAACACCGCTATGGTTTTGGATGCGGAAATAGACTCAGTGCGGCTTGTATGTTGGTTACTGATGGTGGAACATACGTAGTTCCTACCGCTTATGCTGAGTAATTTATACTTATCTAGGTCCAGGTAGAAATATCTGGGCCTAGTAGAGAAGGTGAAATTATGAGTTTAACTCGCGCAAATGCAGAATCTATAGTTGTTCAGCGAGTAGGGAAGTTAATGACTCTTGTTGGGTTCGCTACTACAATCGCTGGGTCCAACGCGAACTTAAACGATCCTATTGGACACGGCATAAGAGAGCTAGGTTATACTGTAACAGACATTACTTCGGTATCTGACGCTGATGTAGCTCAGGTTCCAGTTGCTAAGTATGACAAGTTCTTGGATTACTGTGAGTACTATACGCTAATCAATATCTTAGGAAACTTTGACGAAGTAGATAGTCGTGTAGGCCCACGATCTGAAAAGCTTTCACAAACAATTCAACTTTTAGAAAATAAGATAGCACGTAAGAAGAGCATGATGGATTTGCTATATGGTATTGGATACGCAAACTTAAGTTCTGGTTATATTACTAACGTTTTTGTAGAACATAATTAGGAGGAGTATGCCCAGTTTTAGTAGATTTACGACAATTTCTGGAGCTACTTTACGTGAAGGTGGAATTGTAAACGGTTTAGAGACGGGTCCAGTAGTACAAATAGCTTATCTAAAATGCTTACCCTTAGATCCTATTGATCCTGAGTTAAGTTTAGGTGTTGAAGGTCTTGGATTTCACGAACTCCTTCAAACCACCCTCTCAGGAGAGGTAGATATAAGTGAGGGTGATATTCTTGTAGTAGAAGCTGGAAGTTATCCCATTAGAGCAATAGAGGACTGGAACTGGAAAGGAATTGATTTTCATTTACTAACCCTCCAGGATATGAAATAATGGTTGTCAGGGTAACTATAGACAAGGATTTTGGAATAGATTTTGATGTCGAAGGCTATATTCGTAAGTATTTACTTACGTTAGCCGAAGAATCCAGACGATTTGCTGTAGGTATTTCTCCCGTAATTACAGGCAGCTATAGAGATTCTCACAAGACTTATTGGAGGGAAGGCACTGCCGTCCTGACAATCAATCCTAGAATGAGAAACTATGCTAGTAATATATTGGTAACACGATATGCCAGTAATGTAGAAGAAATTCACGCAGTTTACTTCAGTGTAGAAGAATATGCTGAGGGTGTTAAAGATAGAATGGTGGTGAGTTATGGCGACTAGTAGGGAAACAGTGAGAGATGCTTTGGTTATATTGTTAGATACAGCTCTGGTTGGCGCAGGCTTACCTGTAAAGACAGTAACCGGAAGCAAAGTAACATCTATAGAGGGATTAACTCCTTTAGTAGCATTACTTTCAGATGGTACTCTTCGAGAAAGAACAACTTATCAAGGTACTATGCCCACATTCTATTTTGTACTTCAAGTATGGGTAATGGAGGCAACTACTGGATGGACTAATGCTCAAGCGGAAGATGCCCTCGATAGAATTGAGTCTATTATTGCTGATGTTTTCTCAGCGAATACTGAGACAGCAGATTGGACTCTCATATCAATCACTGACCGCTCAAAAATTATGGAAATAACCTCTGGGGGTAGAATCTACTACGTAGAATCATTCCCAGTTCAAGTTCAAACAAGTAAATATTAGGAGAATAACAGATGACACAAACTTCAGACGGAATGACCTTTGTTCAGGCAAAGGCGTACATTAGTGATGACGATGGCGCAACATGGACAGACGCTTCAGGCCATGGCGCGAGTATTTCTCTAGGTGGTGGCGAAAGAGCCTCCGGTGAGCAAAATACTTTTGACGGGACTTTACCAATCGTAAAGGCCGCTGATCGAGCAGCTACAGATTTAACCCTCAGCTTTGTTTATACTGAGACTGTATCTGAACCATTCGATAAGGCCAGAGACGTACACGAAAGTGACGACCCACTATTCATGGTAGCCTATCTTACAAAGACTGGCGGACAGTGGTATACAACTGCTTCAGGAAGTGTTCTAACTAACGTTACCTATCCTCAAGGTGAAGCCAATAGTGGCGACGTAATTCTATGTGACATCGTTGTGAAGTCACCTGGAATTCTTAAGATCATTGCACCAAGTCTATAATAACTAACCAAAGCCCCAGTATATGTAATAGTATACTGGGGTTTTATTCAGGAGAATAAAATGTCAAAAAGAATGACAGTACGCAGATATGAGACAGAAGAAGTTCAGGGAGAAGGCTCCTATGTAGTTCTAAGCAGCCTCAAGGTTGGAGAAGTACGTAAACTTAGAAAACAATCCGATGGCGAGGGAGATGAAGTTCTTGCAGGACTTAAGATGCTTTCTACGCACATTTTAGAGTGGAATTGGGTAGATGATAATGACAAGGACTTACCCTTACCAAAGGGTAAGATTGCCGTTATGGATGAACTAACCAATGAGGAAGTAGAACTTCTTTCTGAGTTACTCATCGGTGGAAATGAAAAAAAATAGCTGAGCAGGTAAAGGTAGCTTTCCACTTAGGTTTTGGTAAGCTACCTGAAACCTTTGAGAGTTATCTTCTATGTACTGAATTCTATCATTGCCTGCCGAGTCAACTAGATGAAGAAGATAATTTTATTATAAGAGAACATATGGCTATTCGTGCAGGGATTAATCAAGCACGGGAGCAAAAAGCGAGAGCAAATGGCAGTTAAAGTAGTATTTGAAGCAACAGATAATATAACACCGTCCTTAAAGAGGATTAATAAACACATAGAGAGATTGAATAAGACAACAAAGAGTTTAACCAAGTTCTTTCATGATTCAACTGACGCCATGGAAAAGGGGGGCAAGGTAGCGGGTAAATTCTCAGGTAAACTTGTTAATTTAGTCAGTAATATTAGTGCATTAGCAGGTGTTTTGGCTAGTTTGAAGGTAGTAAGCTCTTTAGCACCTTTAAAAGAAAACCTTTTTAAAATACAAGACGTTCTTGCAGATAAATTACTCGCCGAAGGCGCCAAAGTACGAGAACTAAAAATTGAGTATGAGCGTTTGGCTGAGGCTCGCACCAGGCTTTATTCTAAAAGGGCAGATCCTGCGGGTAAGGCTTTAGGGAATTCACTATTTAAAGATATGGCGAAGATTAGAGTTGAAATAGGGGAATTAGGTGTAGCTTCAGACGACCTCTTGGCTAAGTGGAATGTGGCTCATAACGAGCTACAAGCAGCCATGAGTAAGGGGGGGTTTGCCAAACTAGCCTCGGCAATAGGTCTTACTACTCAGGGACTAGCGCTTGCATTAACCGGAGTAGGATTACTTGTAGCTGCGATAGTTATTTTAAATATTCAAATCAAACTATTAGTGGGTTTCTTTAAACTCCTTAACAAAATAGTTAAAACCTTTATAAAAGTAATTAAGGCTGTTGCAAATGCTATTAAAGACTTATTAGTAAAGGCTTTGGTTCTATTAGCTAAAACCCTAAGTAAAATTGTAGTTGGGGCCTTCAATTTAGTAGTAAAGGCCGGTAAAGGTTTTATTGGGTTTATAAAGGACATTCCCAATAGAGTGTCTCAGGCCGTTCGTTTTGTATCTCATCTTACTACTTCTGTGCGTAATCTTGGTGAAATGTTTACTACAGTAGCGGAGAAAGTAGAAGAGTTTATAACGGGAGCTGCTGAACTTCAAGGAGTAAAGGCTTCGTTTGAGGTTATAGCTGGCCTTGGTTCTGGTGGTATCCTCTCAGCAATGAGACAGGGTTCTTCTGGAATGGCTGAAAACATTGACTTGATGAAGGGCTATAATAATGCTGCACTGTTAGTAGGTGAGACACTTACTGATACGCTACCAACCGTACTTTCATATCTGACAAAACTTAGTTTAGCTACAGGTGATTCAGTAGAATACCTATTAGATTCATATGTAAGAGGTATTGGTCGGTTATCACCAAAGATTATAGATAACTTAAAGATTCAAACTTCTGTAACTGAGATTACAACTAGAGCCCTTGAATTACAGAAAGAACGCATTGCATTAACGGGGGAGGAAGAAGGTGAGTTAACTATCCTTAATATGCAGATGGCAGCAACCGATCTAGTTATGCAAAAGCTTGAGGTTAGAACTAGAAACTTAGCTGACCCAACTGGATCATTAACTCAGATGATGGCTAAGTTTAATGTTACAATGGCTAATAATGCTAAGACATTAGCTAGTCATTTTATACCCGCTGCCAAAAGTCTTTTCATACTACTTAATAAATTAGCTGATAATACTACAAAGAATATTAGTAAGAATGGTAAGTGGTTTAATTCAATTAGATATGTTAGTGCAGCACTTTCTGTATTAGCAGAAGAAATAACAAAAGTTATAAAGGAAGCTACTGAGATAAAGGAAGATCCTTTTAGTAACCTCGGACAAAAGTTTGTTGATATAGTTGCTGATGCATTTGCTTGGGGTGCTGGATTAGTTTCCAACTTTGCTCAGGGTATGATTCATGCTGGAGGCAACGCTCTAATATCAGCAATCAACTTTATTTCAGGAATACTAACTTATTGGATGAAGCCTGCTTCACCTCCCAAGTTCTTGACAGATATATTCAATTGGGGATCTGGTACATTTACTGAGTTCCTACGGGGATTCGTAGATGCTGATTTTGATGTTCTAACAGCAGTTCAGAACCCATTAAAGAGTGCGTTACGCCTACTCGCTAGTGTAGGAGAAGGTATAGTAACTGAACTCAATATGGGAGAGATTTATGCTGACCTTAGCGGCTCTATGGCAGAGGCTATTGCAAGTTTTGCTGAGACTGGTAGGATTAGTGAAGAAACTTTATCTAAACTCGCCGCTGTTGGTGGTGGTTTTGGTAAGGAACTAGAAGAATTATTTAAGAGACAATTAGCAGTTGCAGCCGCTACAATAGCGGTGGTAGATGCAGAGAAACGATTAACTGACGCTCGTAAAGCAGAGAAGACCTCTTCTGAGGAACTCAGCAAGGGCGCAAGAGAATATAACAAGTTACTTAGAGAAGGTGCTGATGCAGCTACGTTGGCTGCTAAGCTACAGGAACTTAGAGGCTCATATTCAACACTAGTTGATGCTAGAGAAGCAGCCACTATTGCTGAGGATGATCTAGTTACCGCTAAGGAACAATCTAAGGAAGCTAACAGATTAGCTGGCCTCCAGTCACAGTTACTACAACAGTTGTTAGATATAGCGTCTGCTAGAGAAGCTTCTAGGAAGGCTGCTGAAGCGGAAGCTGAGGGGGATGAACTTTTTGCCCCTGGCGACCCTTACGACAGCGTAGTTGTACCCCTTGATAACGCTTTCCAGGACTTAAAAGATGTTATCAGAACTAGATTTCAAGAACTATGGAAGGAACTTAGAGCAGATTGGGAAGCATCTGGTATAGGTCAACTCATGGAAGACCTTAAGACTGCGTGGGAAAATAGTAGTCTAAAGGATTGGTGGGATGAGTTTGTTTTAGATGTCGAAGAAGGTAATCTTAGAACTGCCTTAGATAAACTATGGCTTAAATTCGCCCCCACAATACAAAATTGGTTGGATGAAAATCATCCTTGGTGGGCGGATGTTTGGAGAGCTTTTACAGAGGAAGGCATAGAGGACGGTAGTGGTAAAGTTGATTTTATAGCAGGTGTTACAACTCTGTGGACAGCAATTGCAGATTCTATTCAAACCAAATTAGATGAGAATGATAACTGGCTTGCTGAAACTTGGGGAGCCTTTACACAAGAGGGCATAGAGGATGGTTCGGGTAAGGTTGACTTTACAGCGGGTATATCTACTTTGTGGTTATCGGCAGCGAACAGTCTTCAGGAGAAGTTAGATGAAAAGGAATCATGGTGGTCCACTATATGGAGGGCTTTTACAGAAGAAGGTATTGAAGACGGGTCTGGTAGAATCGACCTTAGGGCCGGTATATCTACTTTATGGGTAGAGGTTGGTAAGTCTCTAAGTGAAAAACTGCTTAGTAAAGAAACTTGGTGGGCCAATCTTTGGAAGGCTTTCTTCGAAAAAGGATTTGAAGACGGGTCTGGTAAAATAGATCTTAGTGCTGGTATTGAAGCTATAGGTGTTATACTGGGCAAGGGTCTAGTAGATCTTATGTACATCTTTGGTGAATTACTTGCTACTGAAATCCTCATTAACATGACTCCTTGGGAAAGGGACGGTAGAACTTTAGGAGGAGCCCTTGTAGATGGTATGATAGATGGAATGATCCAAGGATTTACTGATAGGAAACAGACGGCATTTACAAAAATTTCAATCTGGCTCCTTGAATTAACACAGTGGTTACGAGACATACTAGGAATTCATTCTCCCTCCACAGTAATGTATAATATAGGTAAAAATATGGGTGATGGTATTAGAGATGGTCTAAGTAGTACTAAAGAAGGAATTAAAACAGTCCTTAATGAGATAATTTGGTATATTGAGAGAACTGCTAACGCAGTTATTGACGGTATCAATACAATGATTAGAGGATTTAGATCCGTACCTGGAGCTTGGTGGATAAATGAAATTAATCGAGTACAGCTACCAAGACTAGCAACTGGTGGTATCGTAACTGGTGATGAACAATTAGCCATGCTTCACGGACCAGAAGCAGTTATACCTTTGAATGACGCTAGAGCTATGGATATGCTAAGAGAGTCCTTCAGCGGATCTTCCGGTGGGGGTAATGTAGAAATACATCAGCACTTTGGAAAAGACAGTGTTAGAAGTATTAGAGACATTAGAAATATTGCTGATGAAACTGCGCGGGTTATGCGTCTTCAAGGCGTAAGAGCTGCGCTGTAGGAGAAAATATGGCTTTACAAATAGGCATTTATGCAATTACAAATATAGAAAGTGGAAAGAGTTATGTAGGCTCTACAGTTAGTCTAAAGAGGCGTATACAAGATCATAAGAGCGCATTACGCCGTGGCAAACACATCAACCCACACCTACAAAATTCCTGGAACAAGCATGAGGAAGATGTATTTTCGTTTGATGTCTTGGAGTATCTTGATGATAAAGATCAATTAGTAGTAGCTGAACAGAGTTGGATGGACACTTTCAGAAGTAAGGGTATAGATCTCTATAATGTTGGTCTTGCTGCCGATTGTCCAATGAGAGGTTATGAGTATACAGATGAACAAAAGAAGAAACTTAGTGTATCTCATAAAGGACTCCATTGGACAAAAGGTAAAAATAGTGTTGAACACAACCGACGAATAAGTGCTGCTAAAATGGGTAGTCAGAATGCCCTTGGTTATAGATGGACAGATGAGCAGAAGCAAAAACTTAGTGTCACTATGTCCGCTTGGTGGGCAAAGAGACGGGAGGCGAAATAATGGCGCTGCAGATTACAATCGGAGTAACAGATAGAACTTCAATCCTTGAGGTTGAGTCTCTGTCTGTTACTCAGGAGGCTGGAGCTTTAACAACAACTTGTTCCTTTACACTATTGGATAAAGATGCTAATATTAGCATCTCAGCTAAAAATGATGTTCTTGTAGAGGATGCTGATTCTGGTATGGTCTATTTTAAGGGTGTCGTTGCGGGTGTTGAGTATGATACTTTCGGGAAGAATGAAGGAAGACATATTCTACTTGATTGTCAAGACTATAACATCCTAGCAAGCGAATACTTGGTTACTGCACTTGAAGAGTACGGAGCTGCAAGAGATGACGACATCATTGATGATCTTTTTGATAAGTATTTACCAGCAATCGACAGTGAAACTTATGTAGATCACCTGTTTGTATTTGCTGAAATTGATTTTGAATATGAAACTTTGGCTTCTGCATTAGATAAGATTTGTACACTCAGCCAGGGTAAGTGGTACATAGATGATACTAAAGCTCTTCACTATTTTAGTGCTGAAGCTGATGCTGCTCCATTCAATCTGAGTGATACTCCTAATAATACTACTACCTTTAGTTATCTATCAGAACCAGGAATGACTACGGATGCTACCCAAGTAATTACAAGAGTCCTAGTAATTGGGGCTGATGTAGCCATTCTAACAGTAGATGCAGCAGCAGAGACAGCATTAGGTACACAGTTCGCTGCTGTTGTTACTGACAATTCCCTCGTGGGAGTAGATGATGTAACAGATAGAGGAGAAGCTATTGTAGAAGGTTTCTCTCTACCTCTAGTTACTTATAATGTTGTTACCGCGAAAGCTGGACTTAAAGCTGGAATGGACATCGGTTTCAAATGTGATTTATTTGATGTAGATGATACATTTACTATTCGCAGAATGTCTATTAACTGGCTAACAAAGAGTGTTCCAGAGTTTGAATTAGAAATAGGTGATGTTCCTATCTCAGCGGCAACTGCTGCTAATGATAGCAGAACTCAAATCCTCGGTGGAGCAGGCCCAGTTATCTCTGAAAGACTACCAATTTCTTCAAAGGGATGGTCTCAAGCACTAACTTTTACAGCTACAGATCATAATACATTAGCTTGGGCTGGTGGAGATATTGTTCTCTCTGACGGTACTACCTTTACTCTTGATGCAGGTAATACTGGAAATATAGCTGATCTTACTTATATTTATATAGATACAGATACTTCTTTAACAGTTCTGCAGACTACGACAGTATCTAGTACAGCCGTTGGTAGTAATAAAATACTTCTAGGAGTAGCTTCACCGGTTGAGGTAGATAAGGAAATATCCTTTAAGGCTTTTGGTGGTGAAGGAAGCGCTTCCCTTATAGTTGCTAGTAATATTGCAGCCGGAACCATTACTGCCAATGAAATTGCTGTTAATACCATTGAGGCTGGAAATATTGCTGCTGGAGCTGTTGATACAGATGAATTGAATGCTGATGCAGTAACCGCTGATAAAGTAGACATTGGTACTCTAAGTGCTATTACAGCAGATATGGGTCTACTAACTGCCGGAGAGAT
>Ga0307928_10001765_pt1 | contig 16473 bp, 21 predicted proteins | sample AceLakmetagen232_FD_201815 | JGI IMG/M metagenome (GOLD analysis project Ga0307928, IMG submission 201815) | Saline water microbial communities from Ace Lake, Antarctica - #232 | ecosystem: Environmental > Aquatic > Non-marine Saline and Alkaline > Saline | place: Antarctica: Ace Lake... | reverse complement strand
GTGGAATTAGGTCTCCATACTCTGCAACAGTATATCATCCAACGTAAGGTCCTCAATCCCGCCGACCTGCTCAAGGTGGCTAAAGCTGGGGAGATATTCAGCCACATTCTCCACGCCGATGATGCCAGTCGTGCCATGGGTGCCAGCGTGGACCAGCACCGCACTACCAGGCATGATACACGCCGCGCCCTCAGTGCAGTCCACGCCCTGCGCGCCAGTAAGGACGACGCCAAGCCTGTCACAGGCCCCGCAGGGGGGCAAGGCGGTGTTTCACCTGTGGGGGTAATATGATTGTTTTTACCAGGTTACAGGTTGGTTCAGTCCCCCAATCAGCCGTCACCGGTGTTTCCGCCAGTGAGGGGCGAGGGGAGAGACCCCCCCCTCCCCCCCGCGGGTGTCAGGGTGATATTATAATGCATCCCCTCAACATAAACGGGTTGCCTATTACCGCCCCTCCTTCTGAGAGCGAGGGAACTGATCAGCAAACAGGAAAGGAGTAACCCATGACGGAAAAAGCAACTGAAAAAGAGTTCAAAGAAGGATGCATGCAGGAAGGAGATACGTGGAAATTAGTGATAGACGCAGAGTGTGGAGATTGGGCGGGAGCGAAACCGTGCAGGCACTGCAAGAATGAACATGTGAAAATAAAAAAGCGGTTTGATGGAAGCACATGGCAAGAGCGAGTATGGATATGTCCCCGCTTGGTTGTGGCAGAGAATGAAGGAGGATGTAATAGTACAGGAGTGTGCGCAGATTGCATCTCGGATGTTATTCGTAACGAGCCAGGAGACGCAACATGTGGGAAAGAGGCAGTCGTAGAAAGAAGGGAAACACAATGAAAACGAGGCGAGGGTAATATAATGAAATTCGCTATTGCCGCGCTGATCTGTATAGGCGTTGTCCTGTTACTCATGGGCATCAAGATCAGAAACATAGAGAAGGAAGCAGAGGGAGGCTGATATGAAAACGGCGATCACCATATTCGCGCATGACAGCGGTGAGATAGAGACACAGGTTTTCCTTGAGCACATAGAGAACACGTTAAAGGCTGGTGTAATGTTGGCTTCAGCTACGCGGGTAGTGGCGGCGGCGATGCGGGATGATGGTAAGCGTGGTCGGCGGATGGAGAAGCAGTTGATAGCTGCGATAGCGGAGACGTATAATCGTGATTTAGAGTTGGGTGATTTAGGGGAGAGTAAATCGTTGTATAAGCGGTAATTGAAAGGAGAATGCTATGATTACATGGCTGTGGAAATGGTGGTTGAAAGTGTTCGGGCCGGGAGCAATCGAAGTCAAGGAGGCAATAGGCGCAACGTATATCATTACGAGCAGGAACTTTGGATTCTCGCCGAAGTTGGAGAACTGGTTAAAGAGCCTTTAGGAAAAAAGATGAAACTATATGCAGCAACAAACGAATATCAAGATATTCTCTTGACGACAATCCGCGACAATCTTGAAGACTGTATCGCGGCGGCCATAGCACTGCGCGAGGTGAAGGATGAAGATTCACTGTATAGTGGCGGAGATTGCATTGCTGAGTTTGAGAATCCGAATCTTTCATTCTTTCAACCGATTCTTGCCAGAGGGAGCGATGATTCTACCCGAATATACGTCAGGGGTTTCCGTACTGAAAATAACTAAAGAGTCTTTTAGCAGGTGGGATTGTGCTGGGAATAACAGGAATAATGTATGTCTGCTGGTTTTTGTTTGATAGAAAAAGGAAAATGGGATGCTAGACTTGAAATTGTGCAGTCAGCCGAAGACGATGCCACCTTTTTGCGAGATTTAAGCAAATGGATTGTTGATTTGTCTGGCAATGCGAACGTGGCGCAACGATTGAACGTGATAAGCATATCAAAATGGTGATTTAGGGGAGAGTAAATCGTTGTATAAGTGGTGACAGATTGTCGGGTTTTACCATGAAGATACTCCTGACTAATACTCACATGTTCCAACTTGGCGGTAGCGAGACCTACACCTATGCCATAGCGAAGGAACTGTATACATGTGGTCATGAGGTGGATCTATTCACGCTTGCGCCTGGCATGGTATCTGACCGGATAGAGCTTGAGGGTCTGGCAAAGGTAGTGGGCGGGGCCTCGCTTTCGTTTTACGATGTCGGCCTGATAAACCACAATACGTGTTTTGAGGTTGTAAAGTCACATTGTGCCGTAACTATTTTGACTATTCATGGATTATTCGACAAGCGGGAGATTCCGGCAGAAGGCGCAGATGCGTATATTGGGATTTCAGATGAGATACGAGATGTGCTGATGGGCAAGCATAGGATTAAAGCCAAGGTAATACTCAATGGGGTCGACTGCGAGCGGTTTGGTGGTGGTTTCCTGCCGATTCACGCCAAGCCCAGAGTTATACTCTCGATGTGTCAGGGATATAACGCCCGGCGGCTCGTCTGGGATGCAGCCGGTCTGCTTGGTGCGGAATATCTCGATGTTGACGGGAGCCAGACAGAATGGGCAGTACAGGAGAAGATGAAGCAGGCAGATGTAGTCGTTGGGTTAGGTCGTTCGCTTTATGAAGCTATGGCATGTGGGCGAAATGTGTTTGTTTATGATTGCCGTATGTATATGAGAAGTTGTCTTGGTGATGGTTTTGTTACACCGTGGAATATCCGCCGGATTCAAGAGACGAATTTTTCCGGCCGTCGTTTTCGCGCACAATTCACTCCGACAACACTGGCAGACCACATTCAGCGCTACTATGATGAGGCATATGGCAAGATCAACCGTGAATATGCACTGAAGAATCTTAATATTAAGAATCAAGTCGGGAAATATATGGCTCTTGCCGAGAAACTATTGGAGAAAAGCACCCATGTTCAGACATAGACGAAAACGCCGCCGTTGTGTCGATTGCGGGTTCAAGTTTTTCATCTCACCAAAGAGCAAACTCATCCGCTGCCGCGACTGCCGCACGGGAAAGCAGGGCAAACGGGCTGGTGCGCCGAAAACTTCTCGGATCTGCCCATGCTGCGGGAAGAGAAAGAGCCTGCAAGCCAAGATGTGCAAGCCATGTTACAAGATCATACTGAATGCCATGATGATAAAGGAGATGAGTCAGGATAAAATTGATGATTATCTGGATCGAAGCATGGACATTGCTACTGCTGTGGATGCTGGTGATACTGATGATGCAGATATGAGTAAAGAAACTGGAACTACAGGCGCAATACCGTTTGTGGCAATGCATATTGAATAAGTGTTCGTAAAAAAAAGGAGTCAAATGAGTCCCCTCACAGAAAAGGGAAAAAAGGTACTACGTAGTATGCGTAAGCAATATGGGCCGGATAAGGGAGAAGAAGTGTTCTACTCAATGATAAATGCCAGGAAACTCACCGGAGTAGAGAGGCGTGGCGAGAGACGGAGAAGGACGAGATAGATGGAATATAAACTCCCTGTATATGGTCAGTGGGAACAATTCACTGACGCCGATATAGCCAAACTGCGGAAGTCTGGCAAGAACAAGGATGCCGACGACCTTGAGCATATGATTACTGCCTATGAACAAAATCCGCTCTCATTCTTTCGGCCACATGGTATCCCATGGTGCAACCAAGTCAGAGAACGTGCCGAAGGTAGAGTTATCTTTCCACTAAGCGAGTATTCGTCGAAATACGAGAATGACGGCGCAGCATTCCTGAATGACTGGACGAATGATGTCGTTATGCTGCTGGCTCCAAACCAGACAGGGAAGACCGTCTTGGGTACGATCTTCACAGCATTGCGGGTTATCAAATGTGAGCAGCATTGGTCGATCTTCCAGGATAATCATGTTCAGTTCCATGAATGGCGCGGCCCGAAGATATGGATTGTAGCTTCGTACTCATGGGATAACGTAACGACAGTGTGGAATAGATACAAGACGTTTTTACCGCGTTCCGAGTTGCTCCGCTATTCTCCGCAATGGGGAAAATACGAGAATGAAAGAGGATCGCAGAAGGAACTTAACTTCGGTGATGGGCGGCCCAAGTCAATTCAACTTGGCGGCGGAAGCAAGATTGTCTTTCTCTGCTATACGCAACAGCAGATGCACTGGGAAGGATTTGAGTCAGATGGGTTGCACGCCGATGAACAGATTCCAAAAGAGAAGTTCATCGGCTGGTCCCGTAGTACAACAACGCGGGGCGACTATACGCCAGTCTGTATGACAATGACGGGTCACGTTCTTCCTGACAGGCCGGATACTGGCGCCGGTGGCTGGCTTAAGCATCAGATGTGGGATGGCTACGATACTACGGGCAAGAGTATCGGAAGATACCATCTCTCTATCGACTCTACGCCGGAAGTGATCATTGGCAAGAAGAAACGAAAACAACTGTATGATCAGTGGGCCAATCCTGATAAACTTAGAAACGAGAAAGATGCAAGAGCCGCCGTTGCGCGGTATTGGGGCGGTTGGGAGGAAGGCTCAGGTTTGGTGTTCGACGAGTGGGATAGAAACACACATGTCATTCCCCCACTCTGGAAGGACGACAAGACACCACGCGACTGGACGAAGTGGCGGGTAATCGACTACGGCGACAATGGGGTGACATGCTGTTCATGGTGGGCAGTCAGCCCGAAACAGTTCGCCATCTGTTATCGAATATTATATGAGCGCGGTATGCTCATATCGGAAGTTGCCAAAGAAGTCATTCACCGTTCACATAATGAGCAAGTCGACACAGGAACAAAGGTTCGCGAAAAAACGGGACTGGTCTATTCGATTTTCAAGGAAGAACAAATAGGTGAAGTGTTCTACAACTCGCTGCTTGACTCCCGCTCCGCCGCTCAAGATCATCAGGGGCCGACCTTGCTTGAACTCTTTTCATATTACGGGCTGGAACTCACTCCTGCCTGCGGACAGAAGAACGTGATACAGATTCCACGCTTCAAGGACTGGCTCGCTATAGATAGAAGCAAGCCGCATATTACGCGAAAGAATAAAGATGGCACTCCCTATATGGGCGCACCGCGAGTTTACTTCTTTGAGGGTCAGACGGAATACGGCGTCATTGAAATTGAATCTCTTGAACGCGACAAGAACGACCCATCGAAGATTGCGGCGCGACAGGATGATCATTTCTGCGATACCGCCAAGTACTGGGCTTCGGATAGTCCTGCTTACTATGGCGATATTTATGCTGATGATGATTCTATAGTGGATTTGGTCGGCAGGGAAAAAACACCATATACAAATTATTAAAAAAAACTTGACAAATCAGAAAGGTTAGTGTTATGAATGACGACAATACTGCTGATGGTTGCGGAGAATTAGGAGATAAGAACGTCAGACCGTTGATATTTGGCGGACACTGCTTCTTTGTCAGGACTTGTCTACCAGGAAAACAGGCTGGATCTGAATTTTGGGAGAGAGAACTTGATGGAATTGCATTGCCGCAAACAGCGATGGATACTGGTGTTAGTAATCACAGTGCCATAGTTGAAGTTTTGGCAAAAGGGCCGAAAGTCGGGAAGCCGTGCACAAAAGCACATAGCGAATTACATAAGAGACCAAGGCATATAATTGATTTGGTTAGTATCGGCGATCTTCTTCTTTGCCCGAAGTTACACCCAACCGGCGTGTTGCCGTCTGGATTTGTAGAGTACGAACACTTTGTTGAAGAATCGGTTCCAGTTGCAATCATTGACGAAGATAACTAATAGACTTGCAGAAGGGCAGCGAAATGGCTGAGACAACTCTTGCGAACATTCCCGACAAAACTGCGGCACCAAAAGTCGGGCAACCTCCGAAGCATCAACCAAAATCCAACAATCTTGCCGGTGATGACAAACTGACAGAAAAATTTTGGGAATGGGCATCAACAAATTACGAGTATTTCAATACGCAGGGTCAGCGGAAAAAGTTCTGTGATACTGATGGAACAATGGATGTGGCTGACCGAATGTATCGCGTTGCACTACGCAGACAGACAACTAGTAAGCAACATCAGAATACGCTCTCCGATGTTGCCAGCACGATGTTCTTCAGGCAGATTAGAACGATTACCGCCAGTGAGCGCATGATCTTTTTGCAAGACGGTGAACTACCCGCCGAGTTTGAGCCTGAACAGAACACTGACGAGTACACGGCTTCTGACGGGAAGTGGATTGCCGATCAGCATAATATGCTGGAGCGCCATACCTTTGATGAGGACAATAGACGCGAGAAAATCAAACGCTCTGTATTATTCAACAATAAATATGCACAGGAGATGGTCTCAATAGAATGGGATCGCAAGGTGGAGCTGCGCGTCGAGCGAGTACCTGCAAAGTTTCTTGATGGCAAGCCGGTAGCTTTTACATTCAAAGAGGTCGAGCGCGTCGCCAAGGATTGTCCTGCGCTTATCAGGCATGATCTGAAAGATTGTTATTTCGATGCACAACTCAATGACATGCAGTTACAGCGGTGTTTTTTGGTTAAGCAGCAGAAGCCATGGGAAGAACTTGCGGCTGATCAACGTCAGGGAAAACTGATGAATGTCGGGAAATTGACCGATGAACATCTTTACACTGGCGAGTCTGGAGAATCCGAGACGCAGGAAGACCGTCTCCAAAATGCCGACATCGACGCAACGACCGAAGCAACGGGATTGCTTGAAATCTGGCAGGTGTGGGCGCGAGTACCCATATCCGAAAAAGCCAAGGGCAAAGGTAAGGGCAAATGGGATGAAAAGAAAAATGCGCCTGAACTTTATTGGGCTACCTTCGCCGGGAAGCCTGGACAGAAAGCACTCTGTCTGCGACTTATCAAGAACCCATACAATCATAAGAAGATTCCCTTTAAGCTGCTCCACTCGCACGAAGATGATATTGGCGCATACCACATGGGATTCTCGTCAATGCTTGAACCAGGGTATTGGCAGGTAGTGACAAACTTGAATCAGGCAATTGATAATGTATCGCTGAGAAACCTGGCTCCATTCACTGTTGATGGTGCTATTCATACGAGAGACCTTGCATTCAGAGCGAACAAACTAATTAGACTGGGACGCGGAGTAAAGTTGGAGCGATTAGAGCCTTCAGATACGACGAGAATAACAATGGAGATGCATGACCGTATAGAGCGTGATGCGGACAAGACCACTGGAGCCGATAAGCCGGTTCTGGGCGAGGCTTTAGGAAGCAGGGCAAGTGCAACAGAGGCAAGACAGGTTTTAGATCAGGCATTGCTGCCCATAGACGATAAGGCGCAATATGTAGCCGATCAGTTATTTCCATGGATGCTTGAACTTGATGCAGCACTCTGGCGGCAGTACGGCGATCCTGAACGAGTCCTGAGTGTTACCCATAATAATATCATACAGGAAATTGAACCCACGAAGCTGTGGGGGCCGATTAAGATTCAGGTCACTGCCGTTACGCGCTTCAGGAACAACGCTATCAGGCGGCAGGAAGTCAACAGTTTTATACAGAATGCATTACCACTTGCCGCACCTATCATGGGACAGAAAGGCCAGCGTATCTTCTGGCGTAATGTCTTCCACCTGTTCGGCATAAAGCGGGCAAGCGAGATATTCCCTGAGACGGGCGATTATGATGCCGAGCACAGGGCACTGGAAGGCGTTCACCTTATGATGAATATCGGGCAGTGGGTTGAGCCATTGCCTGACGAGAATCATACTGCGTGGCTAGCTGTACTTGAGCCTGCAGCAAGGGAGTATGCGTTACTTCCGGCAGCAGATGCCGATACGGAACGGTTGCGAATGCTGAGAGAACATATCGAGATTCGCAAAAATCTTGTTGCCAGAGCGCAAGCACAGACAGCGAGTGCTTCTGGTGCTGCTGGTGGTGCTGGCGGCCCGGCGTTGCCTGGTGAAGTTGAAGGTGCCGCTCGTGGCGGCGAAATGGGAGGACTATTAGGTGCCTGAGGAAACTGCATTTTTTTATGGTGGTGAATTTGATAAACCACAACTTGATAGTCTTGTGCAGATGTTTGCACATGACGGCTACGAACAATACCAGCGACTCTTGAACTTGATTCAGAACGAAGACGTACAGCGCAGTCTCGGCAATAAGGACGCAACAAAGATCGAAACATTTTTTCATGTTCAAGGCGCTTTCTGTCTACTGGAAGAACTGAAGACGATTCCACAGTTAACGGATAGAGCACTTGCAGAAATCGCGGATGCGGAAAAATAAAAATAGTTCTTGACAAAAAGTCTTTCTGCTGATAACACTCGTAGCAGAATGAAGTAGAATTGTTCTTTAATAATTTGATGGAGACAAAACCGTGGGATCAATCCTGCGGTTTTTTTGTTTTCTAAAAACTTTCTTTTATACCTTTAAGTTTTTTGGCAACGGGAAGGACACACCGGCAATTACGTCGACTCCGACTCGTTACAAGTAAGGAGGCAGAACATGCCACAGGAACCGACGGACACAGGCCTAACGGCCCCACAGGTACCTGGGACTACCGTCACTCCCGGCGGCGATCCAAATACACAGGGAACCCTCGACAACGGGGATACAACCCAAAAATCGTTCCTCGCTACGTATCGCACGAAAGAGGACGCGGAGAAGGGACTCAGGGAGAAGGATGAGACGATAACTCGTTTCAAACAGGAGAGGGATAACGCGCTTCACAACGCTTCCAGCCAAGATGCCATTTTGGAGCGTCTGGTTGAAATCGAAAGCAAGCGGGCGGAAACATCAGTTCAACCTCAAGAAACTCAGGCGGAGCAGGAAGCACGTTACGCCGCAATGATTCAGGAGTGGGATGAAAAGGGCTCCGAGGTTATTGCGCGAGACGTGACGAATCTTCTAAGAGATTCAGAGACACGGCTGACAAAAGCCCAAACGCAGGAGCGCGAAAAACTCGAAAGTGAAATTACTCTGCTGAAGCAGCAACTTGAAGGGCAACACCCGGATGTCGTTGCTTATGGCGAGACAATAAACGAGCTGGAACTCGGAAAGAAATTTCCGAATTTGTCTAAAGCCAAGTTAGTTGAAATCGCACGAATGGTGCGACCTGAAGTTCAGCAGCCAGCGCGTCCTGAACCTGCTGGCACAACGGAATCAACAAGAACCGTTGAACCTGAGTCGGGGTCTACTGTCAGTGCCGACATGAAGGATACTCTTGAAGCCCTTTACGGCAAGCTGACAAAGGAAGAGCTTGATGCTCTTGGGAGGAAGACATAATGAGCGATACGATTAAATGGACAGATGAGGTAAAGAGAGCAAAAACGGCACAGGAAAGGCGACGCGCAGCCCCTCCGATTACAATGGAGAGCGTCACCATGCTAAGGCGCAAACAACTTTCTAAAGTATTTGCGCCTGAATGTGTGCCTGAAAGAGATGCTCGCGGTCAGGTTACAAAGCCTGCCGATTTTCATCCCTTCTGGGATGAACGAGCAAACGTGAGGGAATTGGTCGAAAAGGGCTATGAACCAGTTCTCGATAAAGGGGATCATGGACAGCCTGTTTTGGATGAAGGCGATATGTTCTTCCGGTTACCGATGGATATCCATCTGGAAAATATTAAACTTGCACCGATGATTTCGGATCGTAAGTTGATGGAACGTCCTAACGTACAGGAATCCATGCCGTCGCAGGCAGTCAACGAGAAAATGAAAATTATTCAGCCTGGTGATCCTGGGCAGGAAGCTGCAATACAGGAGATCATGGCTGATGATAAGGAGTAAAAAGTCATGGCTATCACGATAAAACGTCAGCCCTGGTTGTACTCAACAGACGACCATCAACCGCCTGAAATCCGCGCCGTAAAAATCGCGGCAACTCAGACGTATATTGAGGGTTCGCCTGGATACATCAATACATCAGGGCAGGCAAAGATAGCTGCAACCAGTAATGGAGCGCCTGATTCATTCCACTTTTTCTTCCTCGCGGCAGCCGCAGCAGCGGCAACTGCTAATGTGGAAGTAAACGTGGTAATGATCAGGGCAACCCAAATCTGGTGCATCTATCTGGAGACTAATGATAGTGACCAAGCTGCATCGCAGGCTCATGTCGGCAACGTATATGGTTGCGTGGTGCAGACGACTCCATCTACTCAGAAGGGATATATGACTGTCGACGTAAACGAGGGTTCTCATACTGTCGTTAAAGTCGTAGACATTATGCCCAATGTGGAGCCGAGCATGTTCACTACATCGGATACTCAAGGCGTGGCACTTGTAAGATTCTTACAAGCTAACATTGACGCTACTACATCATAGGAGGTAAGACATTATGGCAAATCACTTCGCACAACCTGGAATTATCCAGCGCGATGTCTATGTTGACCTTCTTGATAAGTCAATGGACCTCGTCTGGTTAAGAAAAGATAGACACGAAGGCAATCTGAGTCAGTTCTTCTCGAAGCTACGTGCCGATTCAATGTCCTACAAGATCAGTTCTGTAGGTCAGTCGTTACGGCTTCCGAAAGAGAACGAAGATACTGCACCAATGCCGTACGCAACTCCGGCTACCGGATACGACAAAAATCTGACACTCGTTCCTTATCGTTTAGCGGTTCGCGTAACCGACACGATGAGACGGGCTGATAGATTTGGCAAAGTTCCCGGTATGCTCGGTGGATTGCCGAAGGCGGCGATGCGGAAACTTGAATACCTTCGTGCGAGTATAATAAATAATGCCTTCACGGGCACAGCAGGCGCGGATGGGAAACCTCTAGTTGGGGACGATCATCCGCATGAGAACAATGAAGCTGGAACATGGGATAATGAGGGAACTGGCGCATTAACGCATGGCAACCTTCAGACACTTCGCCTGTTGGCTGACAAGCAGGATAATGAGCATGGTTATCCTGATCCTGTAATGCTCCGAAATTTGCTTCTTCCTCCCGACTTGCGGCAAAAGGCCGAAGAACTTGTCGGGGCCAAGTTGATGCCGGAAAATGCGCTGAATCAACCGAACGTGTTAATCCGCAATTTGAACATTGTGGTTTCACCGTTCATGAGTTCAACAACCGCATATTTCGGTTTCGGCGACTTGGACGGCGAAGAGAAGGGAATCTATGAGGTTTACCTTATGGACCCGGAGATCGCCAAGAACAGTCCAACCAACGCACATATTCTGTTCGACAGAGTAATTAAGTTCATCGTCAAGATGGGCTTTTCTGCTTCCAAGAACGTTTATGGCTCGGTTGGAACGTAAGTCAGAAAACATTGTGCCGGGTTGGTTTACCCCGGCCCGGCACTTCTTAAAAGAAACAGGAGATTCAAAATGACGGAGAAAGATGAAACAAAGGCAAAACCGGAGAAATCCTCCGAGTCTCTCGAGCAGAGAGTTACCCGTCTTGAGTCAATAGCTGCAATGCTGAACAGAAAGAGGAAAGATATGTCAGGCAACTGGAAGACATTCTGTGACAGTCATGTAGGAGCACAGGCCGATGACGGCAAAATGGTCGGACGTGTGCGCATTGCGTTAATTGGCGGAATAGCGGTTGTTACACTAATTGCCAGCATGGTTTTTGCTGGTTCAAGGCCAATTGTGAGTTACGACGATGCTGTTGGCAATGTCGTGTTTGAGATTACTACTGATGATGACGGTACAGCAGATGTGAATGTATATGGTGATCTAGGAGTTACCGGAAGTATAAGTTTCGGCTCTGTTTCAACCACTATTATCAGTAATGATATGCTTAAAGTCTATTGTGATGATCTGGAAGCGACGGGGACTGTTACGATAGCTGATGATTCGATAGCAGTTGGGAAGATTGCCGATGGTACGCTTGGAAGCGGTGTCATTGCTACTGCGTTCAGCAACACGGCGGCTAATGTGTATCTTGGAACGATAGAAGTTGGAGCATCGAGTCCAAGGTATCCAATACTTGGCCCGGATGACACGACATCCTTGATGGCATATGGGTGGACAAACACGATTGCTGCTGGAACACATACGCACACATTCAGTGTGGCGTTTTCTGCTGTTCCGATAGCGGTGGTTGTGCAGTATGCAGCAGATCCCGGTAGTGGAACAAACAAGATATTCGCGGCACAAGCTACTTGGGCGACTACTCAAGTTGTTGTGACCGCTGATACTGACGTGCTCTACACTGGTATTGCGATTGGCGCAAAATAAGGAGAATAACAGGGAGAGGTGGTTCTATTCCGCTTCTCCTTGCTGTTAGAGGAGACTACGAAATGAAGAAAGTTTTATCTTTGACCGTAGCATTATTTGTTTGTATGGGGCTGACTGGACTCGCAGAACCGCTTGACATGATTAAGTTGTCCATGACTGCCGTGACAAATGCGACAGCAGCGACTACCAATACGAGTCCTGTGCAGGTTGACGGGTCGCTCGAAATGATCATTCTCGATTTTACTGGCGGGACAATGACAACTGTTGATGTTGATATTGTCACATCGCCAGATTGTGGGTTAGGCCCAGCGAGAACACTGTTCACAAAGGATGACATTACAAATGATAGTCCGTTCTATATTCGGGCAGAACCGGATTCAATAACGGGAACAAATCTGGTTAATCGTGGTACTGTCAAGATACCCTTGCTTAGAGACAAACTACAACTCAAGGCGTATGCCGCTTGGACAACCGGAATAGTGGTTAATGCTTATGTGATCTTTTCAAGATAGGAGGCGCATCATGGCTGATATACGTCTTCAGGCCTTGTTCAATCAGAAGTCGCGTGAGTTTCGCACAGAAGGCGCTGGCGACAGGCGATTTCGTCTTGATTTCGTTGCTGCCACCAATCGTGCTACGCGCAGAATGAATCGTGATGCCGATCTGGATAGCGAGATTGCCGTTGTAGACGATGTCCAAGCTACAGTTACCAATCTCAACACCGATTACGAAGACATTCTCAGTGATGGCATTTCTCTGTACCTGATGCATATCGGGCAGAGGCCAGCCAAGGGCGCGGAAGTTGATAAGAGCGAGCTGGAAACACGGTTCGCTGCTGGTATTACCAGTATGTACTTCCGCTTGATCAATGATCAGCAGAACGCGGATGATAGCGACGAGGATTACGATATAATTGGTCTCGGTGCATTAGGATAGGAGATCGGCATGGCAAGACGAAAACAGATCACCGCCGATCAGTATGATCCTTATGTCGTTGCTGGTCCTACAAGAGACGCTACTCTCCCGTCTACTCTCAACACCACAATGCCGCCAACGGATCTGTCACCTGTAGAAACTCCTGATTGCTACGGGTTGAACATTGAGAAGGACGGCAGAATCGCTAAAGGCACGATTCCTAGTGGTACGGCGCGTGTCGCAAAGACTCTTACAATAAGTGCAACGACGTATTACTGGCACTATAACCGAGCTTGGAGGTTCAGTACGACAAATCTGATTTTCGGCGCCCCGAACTACAATGATGTGTATTATCCACAGAAGTTCGGCAAGATCACCTTAGCAGAAGATGCGAACAATATACTGGCTATCGTACCGTTCGGACAGAACCAGATGTGCATAGCCAAGTCAACAGGCTGTTATATCCTGAGCAACTGTGCTGACCACGATGGTCGCTTTGAGCGCAGTGACTTGATTCAGGAACTCGCAGTACCAGCAGCCACTAAGATTACCGAACTGGATGGAGCAATCTTTGTCAGTAATGCGAATGGACTCTTTATGTATCGGGACGGCGAGACACACGAACTAACACGCCCTGTAAGAGACGGGCTGACTAACTTCGCATCTAAAGTACTCACAATTGATTACTCCAAGAAGCGAATAATCTGCGGGACAACATTTGTCTATGATGTGGCCGCTAAAAAGATATTCCGGTATTCAACCACCAAATTCAGGTTTACTTCCAGGCAATTTCATCTTCCTGATTATGCTCCTATCGCAGTCGATAGGTTCCTGTTCGTTATTGAGCATGGCGACACAGGAGATGGTGAACTTAAATATCAGGTGAAATTTGAGGATGGGGACTGGAGCGATGATTACACTGTTCCTCTTCGATACACTGATGAGAAGTATACCATTGTGAGCGAGACTCTCGACAGGCAGGTCAACGTCCGCCGCTTTCAACTTCGGCTCACTGATTTATCAACCACCAAGTACATCAAGGAAATACGGCTCGATAGCGAAGCATTCAATTTAGACGACTATGTGAGGTAGAAGATGACCATACTGAATACAACAATTCCTGAAGCTGATGCTAGATTACGACGTTTTGAAGGTGACGCACAGGGGCAGACGTATCGAATAATGCGCTTCTGGCCGTTCATTGACGCTCGAAACGCTCCGGCGCTTGTTGTGGCCTTGAATGTCAATACTATTGTCACTAATCCAAAGGCCGATAACGTCACATACAGTGGCAGTTTCTACGGCGTAGCCGCAATCGCTGAAGGTGAGGATGACAGGAGTGTCACAATCGAACAGACACTCGTTCCTACAGAGCAGGCTAATAAGAGTTTCTCTCATGCCGTTAATTGCAAGGAAGAGCGAACGGTAACTCACAAATACGGTCTGACAACGGCGCAACTTGACACAGAAGTGGCGACTTATGCTTATACGAGTTACTCCGCTGGTCACAATTACACCATTGATATTTCACGTAGGCAGGACAATCTTTTCGATCTTCGCATAACCGACAGAATCGCCCACGGACAAACAGTGGGGCCGGATATAAGCAGAAACAGTCAACTTGGCACGGTAGCCATAACGACAGGAATCAATAAGGCGGCGGCGGAAACGCCAGACGCAATCGCTAAAGGCGAGATCAGTACAGTCGTCAATACGCTGAACGAGTTCTGCTACTATGACACTCGCAAAGAGACGGCAACATCAACTGCCGCAACTGCTGAATTCCGCAATGAGGCAACTTTATTCCGCGAGGGCAATGCGATTCTCTACCGTAACTCCCGTACAGAGATCGAAGCTCCCTCAGCCGCAGGATCAGGCATTTACAGAGTTTCGCAGAGTATGAACGATGACGGCACCTATGATGGGCAACTGACTTATATCGTTGGTACTGGTGCCGGGGAAGAAGATTATGAGTCGGTCAATTCCGATTTAATTGATGAGAACGCGATTGTTTACAAAAATGCCAATTCAGTAGTCAATGCACCTGCATCCAGCCAAGGCATTATCTATGAGGCGCGTAATACGATCAATGACGATGGAACGTATGACGCTCTCATAAATCACCGACTAAGTGCTGCCGAAACCGCTTTATTCAGAGATCACTCAACATTATTCAGGCAAGGCAACAGTATTCTCTACCGTAATTCCCGGACTGAACTTGAAGCACCTACAGCAACTGGCTCTGGCATATACCGCGTAACTCAGAGCATCAATCAGGACGGCACCTATGATGGGCAACTGACTTATATCGTTGGTACTGGTGCCGGGGAAGAAGACTATCAGGCGCGGAATTCTAATCTATTGGAACAGGACGCGATAATCTACAAAAATGCTAATTCCAAGGTTGATGCTCCTGCTTCCAGTCAGGGGATAGTTTACGAAGCGACCAACAGCATCAATGACGATGGCACTTATGATGCGCGGATTAACCACAGTCTTAGCGTGGCGGAAACTGCCAGCTTCAGACAGGCAGCTACGCTGTTCAAAGAGGCAAATTCGATTTTGTATCGCAACTCTCGCACAGAGCTTGAAGCTCCGACGGCAACTGGTTCTGGTGTGTATCGAGTTTCTCAGAGCATGAATGCTGATGGAACGTATGATGGCCAACTTACTTATGAGCGCGGAACAGGAGCAGGTGAGGAAGATTATGAGTCTACTAACGCTGCTCTTGCTGATGAAAATGCTATCATCTATAGAAATACCAACTCCAAAGTTGATGCTCCTGCATCATCTCAGGGAGTGATTTACCGTGCCTCTAACAGCATCAATGACGATGGAACGTATGACGCCAGAATCACTCATATAGCATCAACACCTGTCACTCTCCGATTTGATAGCCGCAAGACGAAGTTCCTGGATGAAGATTCTATCATTTATGAGAATACGACGACTAAGATTGATGCGCCCAGTCCGACGGGTTCAGGGATGTATACTGTCACGCAGTCGATAAACGACGATGGCACCTATGATGCGCGTATTGTCTATCAGCGATCCTCGGACAGTGGCGAAGAGGATTATGAAGCGACTAATTCCAGCCTATTGAACCGTGATGCCATTATCTACCGTATGAAAAGTTCTAAGTTGGATGCTCCTGCTTCTGAACAGGGTTATATCTATGAAGCGACAAACTCTCTGAATGATAATGGCACCTATGATGCACGGCTTATTTATAGTGACAGCTCGGCAGCAACCTTGCAATTCCGCAACCGATCAACGATATTCCGCGAAGGTAATGCGATTGTATACCGTAATTCGTCTACTAAGATTGAAGCTCCGTCAGCAAGTGGATCGGGGATTTATCGCGTCACACAGAGTGTTAATCAAGACGGTACTTATGACGGTCAGATGATATACGATGTTGGGACGGGATCAGGTGAGACCACCTTTGACTCTATGCACTCCACGCTCTTAGGGCGTGAGACAATCATCTATAAAGATGCTACAAGCGAAGTTG
>Ga0307928_10001763_pt1 | contig 16479 bp, 35 predicted proteins | sample AceLakmetagen232_FD_201815 | JGI IMG/M metagenome (GOLD analysis project Ga0307928, IMG submission 201815) | Saline water microbial communities from Ace Lake, Antarctica - #232 | ecosystem: Environmental > Aquatic > Non-marine Saline and Alkaline > Saline | place: Antarctica: Ace Lake... | reverse complement strand
CCACCACGGTAGAGAAAACCAAGAAAGTTGAGCGAGCCAAGTGACATGAGAAAACCAATAGAAACGAGCGTACAAAAAACCAAATGATTAGGAAAAAAGGAAATGCTTGAACGATTAGACATTCAAAACTTTCAATCTCACAAATTCACATCACTTAAATTCACAGACGGAATAAACATTATTGTTGGCAGAAGTCTGAGCGGAAAGACAGCAATAATTCGGGCTTTGCTTTGGTTATTGAACAACAGACCCCTCGGTTTTCGGTTCCATTCTCAATTCAGTGGAAAGAAAGATGTAACCAAAGTAGAATTAGGTTTGAAAGAGAATGGAAATTCGACTGAAATTTCTCTATCAAAATCAACACAAGGCTCAACGTACATTTTGGATGAGAAAGAATTTTCAGGATTTGGAAATGAAGTGCCAGACCAAATCTTACGAGCATTGAATATTGATGAACTGAACATTCAGAAACAGTTTGACCAGCCATTTCTGATTTGCTCCAGTCCGGGTGAAGTTGCGAGGACTTTAAATAGAATCACACAATTGGAAAAGATAGATGAATGGAATTCAAAACTGACAACCCGGGTTAATTCTGCTAATCAGGAAATTCGGATTTTAGAATCGCAATTGAAAGAGGAAGAAAAGCAACTTGAGAAATATTCTAATTTGGATGAGATTGAAAAGAGTGTAGAATCTGCTGAGCATACAGAATCGAAGCTAAAAGAAACACAGCAAAAAGCAAAGAATATAGAAGACATTTTATCTAAAATAGAAACAATTGATGATAACCTTCTAAGGTACGAAAACGTGTCTGATGCAGAGGATAAAATAGAGAAGTTAGGTGTGCTCTCAAAGAAGATTCAAGATGAGGGAGACTACATACTTGGTTTAGTTGCTGAAATAGAGAATTTAAAAGAGACCAATCAGAAGATAGCCAAATCCCAAGCTATTTTGAAGATTGAAAATGATGTTAAAAAACTGGATTCGATTTGGGAGAAAATAAAAATCAAAGACGATTGTATTTATGATTTGGAATGTGAGGTTGAAGACCTTCAAACTGTCAATCAAAAATTGAATGCTACCAAAAAAGAATATAATAAATTGAAACCCAAATTTACTACTTTAATTCGGAAACTGGGAAAGTGTCCTTTCTGTTTCAGTCCAATTGGCGACAAACAAATTTCAGTGATAATTAAGGAATTAAAAAAATGAGATTTCTATTATTAAGTGATTTACATCTGTCTTTAGATGCCCCAATTGCCCGAACTGATGATTTTGTAAAAACTCAATTTGAGAAATTCCACTTTGTTTTGGATTTTGCCAAAAAAAATAATTGTACAATTTTGCAAGCCGGTGATTTTTTTAATCGTCCTCGCTCATGGTTTCTTCTCCCAAAAATTATTGAGATTCTCAAACTATATAATGCGAAAATTTTTGCAGTAATTGGGCAACATGATAGCTATATGTATTCTCAGGAAAGTTTTGATGGTACTTCTTTGGGTATCTTGAGAAAGGTGGGCTTAATAAATTTGTTAGGAGCGAAGCCTATTAATTTCCGATGTGCTGAATCCGTCCATATTTATGGGGTGAATTGGGGTGACGATGTCCCAAAAGTAATAGATGAAGAAGCATTAAATATATTAGTGGTTCATAAATCCATTTCAACTTGTGAACTTTGGCCTGGTCATAAATATGATCCAGCCTCTTCCTTTCTAAAAAAACATAAAGATTTTGATTTAATTTTATGCGGAGACATTCATAAGAAATTCATTGTGGAGAGCAAATCATATTCAAGACTCATTTGCAACACAGGAACTCTATTAAGATTGGACGCCACGGAAGAGAGCATGAACCACCATCCCGGGTTTTTGGTTTATGATACTTCTAATAAAACTATAAAATGGGTAAAGGTTCCACATAAGGAAAATGTTTTGAGTCGAAAACATATTGAGGGTAAACAGGAAGTCAATGAGATGCTGGAACAATTCATTGATGCAATTGATTCCAGAGGATTTGAAGGCGGTACATCTTTCCTTGATAATCTAAATGATTTTATGAAAGAGAATGAAATTCAAGGTGGGGTAAAAGAAATTATTTCTAATGTGATGGCAGAGGAATAAGTTATGAAAAAATTGATTGGATTTATAATTTGTTGTTTTAAAAATGAGCATATCCCCAAAACAATTGATTATGATCTACCAGCATTTAATAGTTATTACAACGAGCAAAAAGAGATTTATGAGATACATCTCTGTGAGCGTTGTGGGTTGGTATATTGGATAAGGAGCTAGTATAATGATTAAGATTTGGATAGCGATAATACTTGTGTTTTTCTGCACCCCATTAGTGTGGAAAGGCGTTATTTTTATGATGGGTGAATGGAAAGACATGCTTAATGATTTGGTAGATGAGATTAAAAGCATTTATCAGTGAAAGGAATAGATAATGAGAAGTAGTGAAGAAGAACTCTCGCAGTTAAAAACCAAAATTCAAAATGCTAAAATAGAATTGAACAAACTTGAAGGACAGCGAATTGCCCTACTTGAAAGACTGAGAACGGAATTTCAATTAGACAGTTTGGAAGAAGCGGAAGCACAATTGGAAAAACTTGAGAGGGAAAAAGAAGTGCTTGAAAGAAAATTGGGAGACAAACTTGAAACCGTTAAGGGACTTTGTGATGACTTTTGATTCGCTTTGGGGTATTAGAGACTGGTTGGAAAAACAGAAAGCAGAACGGGATTTTTTGGAAATTCGTATTGCTGAAAAAAGGGAATCAATTGACTCTCAAAAAATAAAGGTGGCGAATAACATTAAAGCTCGTTGGATTCTATCGGAAGTTGCAAAGATAACCCAAAAGAATTTTGAAAAGTATATAGAATCTTTGGTAACGATGGCATTAAGATCTGTGTATCAGGAAAGAGATTTAAAATTTCTGGTCGACTTTGAAATCAAACGGAATAAATCGGAGTGTTTTCTTATGGTGCAGGAAGGTGATGGTGAACCGTTCTTTCCTAAAGATGAAATGGGAGGTGGCGTTGTCGATGTAATTTCCTTTGCTTTGCGAGTTGTTTTGTGGAGTCTTCAAAAACCAAGAAGTGCAAATGTTTTGATATTGGATGAGCCATTTAAATTTGTTGGCAAAGGGGAACTTTTAGACAGAGTTGAAATGATGCTGAAAGAAATTTCATCCAAATTAGGGTTTCAATTGATAATAATTACTCATGAACCACAGCTCACCGAAATCGCTGACAGATTTTGGGCAGTTAGCCACAGTGGAGAAAATTCAATAGTTTTGTTGGATGGAAAAGAAAAGACAAGGCTGAAAAAGAGATATTCAAGTGAGAAAGCGGGGAAATGATGAATGTAATATCGAAAAAGGTAGGAATTATCCTTTGTGTTTCAAGTATTATGGCTTTTGTAACAATGTATGTAGCTTTAATTCACGATTATCCCAATATGTCAATTCCAAAACTAATAATATTTATTTTTTTGTTCACTTTACTTGTTGATTTTTTGGTGCTTGATTTATGTCTTTATCGTAAACATTTGAGTAAACATGGAAAAAAAAGTATTATACATTCTCCAATGCCGTTTTTATTCAGTAAACAAATAAGGAAAGAAGTATCAAAGAAAATACAAAAAAAACTTAAGAAAGAGGAAATATAGAAATGAATATATCTAACATGAAAAGAGTCATTGGTAATTTTCTTGATAATGCGACCCCAAAAGATTTGGAAAATATGACATTTCAAATAAATACAGATCCGGTTCCGGATTTTTCGGTGAAAACGCATTCTGCTTGGAAGCCCGGAACTAAAAAACTAACATTAATTATAACGAATGAAAAGCAATAATATGTTCAACCCAAGATTTTCAATTGACCATTCCTACCTTGCGAGCTTCTCTCGCATTTACAGTTGGACGCTTTTGGTTGGTTGGAAACTTGGGGAAGGTAGAAGGGAGACAACGTGCGTTGTGGTGAATCTCGTTCAAGGCCGAAGCCCGAATGCCGGTTCGTGCCAAGTCTTGATGTTTGTCGCCGCCTACTCCTGCCTAACGAGAGCTGATGGGAGTCTCGGGTTCAAACCCCGACCGTTCTACCTTCTATTTAAAAAAGGGGAAAGCTCATGAGCTGACTAATGAACCTACATTTGATTTTGCGAACTATTACCAATGCCGGAATCCTGAATGTTTACACGTTTGGAGCAGAACGAAAAGTGCGGTAAAAATATAATCGGGGCTGTGACGAAATTGGTAGACGTTATGGGTGAGAGACCACAAACCGACCGAAAGGTGAAGAGAGTCTCATGCAGGTTCGAATCCTGCCAGCCCCGAACAAAAAGGAGAATATGATGAAGATTCCTATGACATGCCCTTATTGTGATACAGCAACAGAAATGGAAAGTACGGAAAGTGTTAAGAATCCTTATTTTCTATCTGATGGTGATGAATTTAAATGTCCTGAGTGCGGTCGTGTACTTTATGTGGAAATAAATGCTGCTGAAGTTTAATCCGAATGGAGAGAATGATAAACCAGTTTCCGGAAGACCTGAGAATACAGGAATATCCTGATAGAAAGAAGGTGGAAGGATGAATCAAGCAACGGTAGACTCAATACTCGTGGCAGTTAATGAAATGCATAACACTACGACATGGAGTTTTAAAGTGTTATTTGCTGCTATTTCTATTTATTTTCTTATCGGAATCCTTGTAGCATTACTAAGGATGGGCAAGCCATGAAAACAACCATTAACCTCAACGAAACCGAAAGGATAGAATAATGAACGCAGATGTTTTGGAAATTTGGAGTGAAGTATATCACGATGCTGGGTATGTTGTCCGTGATGAAAAACACAGGAGTCATTTCGAGGAGATGGATGTGGTTCCTCTTGATGATACTGACATGAGTGAGGATACGGCGGAAGTTGTATCAAGCCTTAAAAAGAGTTTAGATGTTCATAAGGGACATACCATGCGTATGACAGTGGCATACACTATGGGAGGTGATTATATTGGAACGCCTGAATCTGCCAAAAAATTATGTGATGAACTTGGTATTTATCCTGAAAAGGCAAAGCCAGCTGATAACGTGTGTTCAATAGGATTTTCTCGAAAAAACAAGAAGTGGTACGGTTGGAGTCATAGGGCGATTTATGGATTTACCGTTGGTGATACTGTTAAAGAGGGTGATTGTACGGCTTCGTCTGGTTGGACAGAAGAATATCTCAAAGAACACCCTGAAGAAGATTTGGCTTTGCCTGTTGGATTTATAGCTAAAACATTTGAAGATGCGAAACGCATGGCTATTGCTTTTGCTGAGAGTGTTGGATAAAATTATGAAAACCACACTTAACCTGACAGCTGAGGAAGCCAAACTTGCTGCCGGAAGGAACAAATGATGGAAGCACCGAATGAGATATGGTTGCCGTTGTGGTTACAAAAACCTGATGCAATCGGAACAACGAAAGGCAGTGACAGCGATATTCGCTATATTCGTGCTGATATTATGGATGTAGAATGTGAAGCATTCATCAAAGCTCAAGACAGTACAATTGGTGGGCTGACTGCTGATTTAAATGAATCTAATGAGCTTATAACACGATTAACTAAACGCTTAGGAGTTCAAAAAAGCGAGACAATAGAGGATATCGTAAATATGTTTCTGTGTAAATCCTGTAGGCAGAAGAATGAGAAAATATTAGAGAAATATGATTTGTTTTAGTATGGATTGTTCGAGTTGTTTCTAAAATGGAAATAACTAAAGGAGAGTAATATGAGTTATCACGACATTAAATGTCCATATTGTGGAGCAGAGCAGGATATTAATCACGATGATGGGTATGGGTATGACGAAGAGGATGTATATGAGCAGGAATGCCCGGAGTGTGGAAAAACATTCTGCTATCTTACTCATATTCTTTTCGACTATGACGCATGGGAAGCTCCGTGCAAGAATAACGGTGAGCATGTCTGGAAGCAGATTATTGGGTGGCCAGAGGAAGTGTTTGTCGGACGCTTCAGGTGCGATTGTTGTGGGGAAGAGCGGACAGATGATACGCCAGAGAGACAGTCCGCTCTTAAAAGCCTTCAAGAGAAGATGGGTAAAGGTAAATTATGAAAACAACCATTAACCCGACAGCCGAGGAAGCCAAACTTGTCGCTGGAAGGAGCAAATGATGACAGAGCAAGAAATTAAACAGTCCAAGGAAACAATTGATGGCATGAGTCAATACGAAATGGCGTCGCTGTGGAGATTTGCACCATCAGGGCACCCATATTTTGACAATACCTTACCACTTTTTGAGTATTTCAATGCTCGATTCAAAAAGTTAGGCGGATTTACTCCCGAAATAAGCAAGAGTTTAGGATAAATAGACAATGTCGGGGCTGTGGCGGAATGGTAGACGCTAATGGGCTTAAGGTTATACAGGGTGGGCGAGCCTTTAACCACTGAAACATCCTGTCCACTTGCAGGGTTCGAATCCCTGCCAGCCCCGATGAACCCGAATTGCCCAAAGTTTAGGAAGGAGTAAATGATGGACACAGGATTAGGTAAATTTGCAGAAATAAGTGAAGCTGTACACGAGGATGCCAGAGAAAAAGAAATGCATGGCGTATTTCAAGTAGGCGAAATCCTTGAAATTAGAGGTAGCAAATTCCAAATTCATAATATCAATAAATTTGGTATGAAGTTACATTTAATGCCGAGGAATAAGCCATGAAAACAACCATAAACCTCAACACCACCGAAGCCAAACTTGCCGCTACCAAGCCCAAGCAGATGGTGATTGTTAGACCGTTGAAGGATCAGCCACCGAAAGGATATATTGATAACGATGTTTCCTGTAATATCATTTCTTATTCATATCTTGGGTCAACAGCAGACCAAGAATATCCCGTTTATCCTCTCCCTTACACCCTTAAACAACGCATCGGGCTGAGGGAGCCGTGGTGGTATTGTAAAGTTAGTGGGTACTATTATTATAAATCCGATTGTAAACGGCCTGTATGGATTACCAACAAGAGTGATAAAAACTTCCGTTATGATGGGGGTTATGACTTATGCTTTGTAATGAAGCAGGAAAATGGTCATTGGCACTCCTCCGCTACCATGCCAGCCGATGCCATCAGACATTATTTCATCCCTGAGAAGTTTGAAGTCAAGCGGGTGGTAGTATATGCATTAGAATTACAATTACATACTCATCCGCATTCATTATCAACATATCTCGCCTTTAAATATGATTGGAACGACCGTTATGCCAAACCTCGCAAGCGCAAAGGTGAGTGGGTCTGCTATCCGTGGGACATGAGTATTGACATTCTTGAAAAATACAAATACGTAGAGTGGGGATTTAAGCATAAAGAACCACTCACAATCCATGCCAACGCTTACGTGCTGGTCATGGAAGGGAGGATCGAATGATGATAGAAATAATACCATACCTGTTTTACGCGGTGGGAAGCATATGTTTCTTGATAGGATCAGTGATAACAATAGTAAGGATGTTATAGTGTATATATGTTATGACAGGGAGGGTCGAGTAATGGCTGAATATGTTGATTGGGGAGATCCTGCAGGAGCCAACAAATTTAGCAAGGCCGGTGGCGGTTTCACGAGCAATGCAGAGCTTATGAGTGAAGCTTGTGGTATTGAGGTAGAACCCTCAGAACAGAACCTTACTGCCAGGATAGAATCGGTTGATCAGCAGCTTAAACGTATTGATGGGATATTAATAGACCCGTCATGTATAAGGCTTATAAACGGGTTTCTGGGCGGTTATTGTTATCCGGAGATAGGTAGTACAGGCGTATATGGAGATAAGCCCATTAAGAACCGTTTCAGCCATCCCCAGGATGCTTTGCAATACAGGGAGTTGATGTAAGTGGTGAGAAAAAAGACTTGAAAATTATTATAGATTTAATTCATGAAATTTATCATAGAATCGACAATGTAACGGGACATGAAATATTTAAAGACAACGAGAAAGCACTTATTGGCCATTCTGAAATGATGGCGCAGGTATTAATTGACAATAAAGAATTTACCAAACTCTTTTTGGAGAAATAAGATGGCAAAGTATAGAAAGAAACCGGTAGTAATTGAAGCTGAGCAGTATGTGGAATATGGGAAGCTCGTTAAGGGTATGTGTAATTCACGTTCATGTTTTACAGATGTTTGTGATAAGCCACACGTGCATACAATTCATGACAATCAGATTGTTCTTCTTGAAGTTGGCGATTACATCATTCCAGAGCCGGATGGGGTTCACTACTATCCATGTAAACCTGATATATTTGAAGCAACCTACGAGAAGTTAGAGAAATGAATGACAAAACAGGAGGCTACCAAATGACAGGGCAAAAATACACAGGAAAATATGCATCAGAAGAAGTTCAAAAGCTTAACGTATTGCCAAAAGCTGACAAATGGTCGAGCAAATATACGAAGAAGAAGCCGACCGAGGCAGGGCAATATTACTGGTATCGGGAAAGCAAGAAAAAATCAGATAAGCCATATATCATTGAGATTCTTGAAGATTGCGAAAGTAACCTTTATTATTATGCGGGCATATTGGATTATTCTCTTGATGAGGCTACTGGCTGGTTCTCCGACGAACCGATACCCGAACCGGAATGGGAGGATTAATGAAAACACGTAAAGATATTGGCGACAGGGATGGTAATCGGAGTATTTATGTCGTTGAGGCTCGTTTTATAGATACGGGATGGGTTATATATGATGTCGAACATATATCTGAATCATATTTGCGCGCATGTGAACTAAAAGAACAGTTGTATGAAGAAGAATTAAAAGCTATATCACCAAACACATGGACTCGCAAAGACTTTCGGGTTGCACTTTACGAGAGGAGCGAATGATGGCTGATGAAAAAGTAATGGTGTTTGCGAATCGAGAAATGAGAGACGAGCTGAATTTAACCGTCAGGCGTGGCGTAAAGTGGGATGGGGTAAAGGGTATAATAGCAACGAGTAGCACGGATAAATATTACGAGGGGCGTATTCTTGTGCAATACACGCAGGTTTTACGGTTTTGTGATATACCCGCAGGTGATTTGCGTTATGAACACGATGAGCAATGCAGAACAATTGGTGGTCTATATAATGTAATGAATAAAGTTTACAACGAATTCGGTATGGAAGAAATCGTAACTCTTGTATGGTTCACGGAGGCAAAATAATGGCTGAAGAACTGACGATACAAGAGCGGATAGATTCTTTGTATTATTCACTTGGTCATTTTTATTTCAATTCAAAACCAAATATATCACTGGTTTCAGCTCATGACCATGTTGATATCATCAAAGCCCATATCAAGGAGCAGAATATAACTATCACCGGGCTTGAGTCTTACCGCACGGAAGCTATTGCGCGGATTAAGGAATTAGAAGAACAATTACAGACACATATAGACTTACGAACTAATAACCCAGGGCAACGAGAAAGATAAATATATGAAAGTTATTATAGCTGGTAGTAGAGATATAACTAATTATGATATAGTTTTACAAGCAGTGAAGAAATCGCTCTTTAAGATAACTGAGGTTGTATCTGGAGGAGCCCAAGGTGTGGATAAATTAGGGGAGAAGTTGTCTAAACAAAGATCACTCAGTTTAAGAATATTTGAAGCGGATTGGGAAGACATTTCATCACCAGAAGCTTCGGTGCGAGTAAGAAAAGATGGAAGTAAATATAATGTATTGGCGGGATTTTGGAGAAATGAAGAAATGGCTGAATATGCCGATGGATTAATTGCAGTTTGGAAAGATAAATCCAGAGGTACTGGCCATATGATTAAAACAATGGCTGAATTAGGTAAACCAGTTTTTGTATATGAAGTTTAGATATGAACTTTTATGCATTAAATGGAAGTAAAAGCCGTCCTATAGTTCGTAAGTTTAGTTCACAGAAGGCGAGAAATGAATGGATAGTGTGTGATAAAAAGCATAGAAGGATTTTAACTCAAAAGGAAATTGCACATACGATGTATTTGAAAGAGATTACACGGATTAAGGAGGATTAAGATGGACTCACCAATTACAGTAGAAGCGGCAAAACAATTGCGAAATGAACTTGAACAAGAATTAAGAGAAAAAATAGTTGCTTTTAATGGGCAGACTGGGCTGAAAGTTGAAAATATTTATCTTGAATATATTTCGTCAGGTTCGATGGAAAATCCTAATCAGCAATTATTGAATGAGGTAAAAACTGAAATTATATTAAGATGAATGCCTATTTTTAACTTAAAATTTCTTTTGGTTAATAGTAGACTATGCATCTACACAAGAAAGTACGCCAGAAACAGGCTAAACACCCGTGAAAGGCAACCTAAAAGAGTATTATTACCCCGGTATTGGTATGATTGAATGATGACTACGAAAATAAGAATGCTTTTAGATAGTATGAAAATGGGAAAATGGTATTTTCCATTTGAGATTTATACTCCTTTTTACTCTGCCAAAGTTAAATTGAGAAATTTATCCATTTTAGTTGAAAAGGATTATTTAAAGAGGGAACTTTTCACTGATAGAAAGATTAAATCCATTAGATTCAAGAGATTAAAGTAGGTAATTAAAAATATCACTTTATTTATATCTAAAATTTTATTATATTGTTATTATATGGATGTCTTTTTCCATGAAGAAGAAGGTGCTACCAATGTTGAAAAAAAGAAAAAGAAGGGCTGAGGATGATAAACAAAAGCAAGCCTTCGAACTCTATTATGATTTAGGTCATGAACGTAACCAAAAGAAGGTTGCAAACTTAATTGGTGTTTCCTCTAATCTCATAGAGACTTGGTCTAATGAATTTAACTGGGTAAAAAGAGTAGAAGAAAAAGATGTAGAGGTAATTAAGAAATTACGGAAAAAGGTTCGTGCAGAAGTCCTCAAAACCAAAGAGGATTATAGAGAAATAATTGCTGAAATGATTCGGAAGTTCAAGGCTGCCGTTAAAACCGGAAGGATTAAGGCGAGTACGGTTTATGATTTAGATAAACTGGCTAAACTTGATTTATTGATGATGGGCGAGCCAACAGATAATGAAGAAATCAGAATAATTTTTGAAGACGTGGAACCCGATGGAAATACGAGCAAAACGGATTAAGAAGTTCTCAGATTTTTTGAATAATGCAAATAAACGTATATTAATTTTATATGGTGGTGCGGGTAGTGGGAAGAGCTATTCCATTGCACAGCATCTTATTAAAAAATTATATACTGAACGAAATAAAAGCTTCCTTGTTGTTAGAAAAACCCTACCCTCCCTTCGTATTAGTGCCTATAAATTAATAAAAAAACTACTTGATCAATATAAATTGCCATATAATTTAAATAAATCTGATTTAGTTATTTCTGCTTGTAATAATGAAATGATATTCAAAAGTCTTGATGATCCTGATAAAACGAAAAGTGCTGAGGGCATTAATTATATTTGGGCTGAGGAAGCCACAGATTTAAAAAGTGGTGAGATCAATCAACTAAATATGAAATTCGGCAGGGAAGAGACTGAAATTCTAAATCAAATGTTTTTATCTTTTAATCCGGTATCAATTTTTCATTGGATCAAGAAAGAATTTTTTGATATGATAAGAGATGATACCGCCACTTTGCATTCTACCTATAAAGATAACCCGTTTTTACCTCAAAGTTATATTGACATGTTGCTTAAATTGGAAGAGCAAGATGACACCCTTTACAAAATTTATGTTAAAGGTTTGTGGTCTGAATTAAAGAATTTGATTTATAATAATCTAACCAATTATGAAATAATAAGCAATTGGCCTCAAGATTTTGATGAGACGATTTATGGCCTTGATTTTGGTTTTAATAACGAATCTGCTTTGATTGAAATTAATTTTAAAGATGGCATTCCCTATGAAAGAGAATTATTATATGAAACTGAATTAACGAACTCGGATTTGATTAAGCAGTTAAAGATTTTGATTCCTTCAGATTCGAATGATCCTATCTATGCTGATTCTGCCGAACCGGACAGAATTGAAGAAATTGAACGTGCTGGGTTTACCGTCTTTCCAGCAATAAAAAGAGCGGGGTCAGTAAAAACAGGAATAGATTATTGTAAATCAAGAAAAGCTTTTATTCATAGTGAGAGCTTAAATCTTATATCTGAAAAAGGTAGTTACAAATGGCGTGAAGATCGACATGGAAATAAATTAGATGAACCTGTTAAATGGATGGATCATTTGATGGATGCAGAACGAATGGCAAGATGGACTCATTCTTTAGAGTTTGGTGGGGTATCAGAAGGAGACGTTAGTTTTGGTTAGAAATGGAGGAATAATTATATGTTTGATTTTTTGAAAAGTAGACCAATAGCTATAGAAACAATAAAACCCGGGGGAAGCATTTCTTACATAGAAGAGAAAGCAGTGGTTCCGGTAACAAAAAGTAAAAAGATTGAAAAGGAATCAAAACAGATAGCAGAAGAAGAAAGCACATGGTTAAGTAATAAAGGGCTGATGGAGAGGCCGTATCCTCCTTCCACTTTTGAAGAATTATATGAATCCTGTGAAGCCTTTTTCTCTACTGTGAATCAAATAGCAGTTGATGTTTCCGGTTTGGGTTTCAAACTTGTTCTAAAAGAAGGAAAAAAAGAAAAAAAAGAGGAGAAAGACAAGATTGAAGCATTTTTGGCACACCCGAATCCTACAGAGAGTTTTAAAGATATTTGCGATTCTCTTTTATCTGATTGGGGAAAACTTGGATTTGGTGCTTTGGAAATTGTTCGTGAAGCAGGTGGTAATATAGCTGAAATTTATAACATCAAAGCATCAACATTGTGGATTCATAAGGATAAGAATAGATATTGTCAGAAGGTTGCTTTGGATGCGGTTTGGTTCAAAGCGTTTGGTGTTGAAGATGATTTTACGGTTAAAGAAGGAAAGAAGAAAGAAGGACTCCCCGAGACTGAAAGAGCCAATGAATTGATATTTTTTGCAACACGTTATGGAAAGAATGCTTTTTATCCTGTACCTAATATTTTACCTGCTGTTTTGTCTGCTCTTTCTTTAAGAGCAATTAAAGGATATAATTACTCATTCTTTACTAATTATTCAATTCCGGCAATGGCGGTCATCCTGAAGGGCAAATGGAAAGAAGGTTTGTCATTAAAGATCATAGAATTTCTTGACAAAAAAATCAAAGGTAGTGATAACGCCCATAAGACATTGGTAATGGAAACCCCCAGAGATGGCACTGTTGAATTTGAAAAATTGGTAGAAAAGGAGAAAGAAGGTAGTTTCCGGCTCTATATGGAATCGTTGGAAGATGACATTCTGATGGTCTATTCGATGCCCCCATACAGAATAGGCAAAAGTAGAGTAGGCAAACTTGGTGGTTCAAATAGTAGGGAAGCAACCGAAATCTATAAAAACTCCGTTATTGAACCTCTGCAAGAAAAGCTTGAAAACATCATCAACTTTCAAATCATGGAAAAAGGACTCGGCATTGAATCATATACTTTTAAATTTATCGACCTTGACACCAGAGATGAAGACGCCGATGTTAAAAGGTGGAATAGCTTGATTGACCACGGGTCGATGACACCGAATGAGGTTAGAACACAATTGGGAAGGGACGAATACCCGGAAGGCAACTGTTTCTACATTGGCAGCACTTTGAAAGACATTGGTGAGGCAGAGTTGGAGAAACAGGATGAAGAAGAAATGAAACTCATTACAGAAATAGAAAAGCTAAATAAGCATTTGGATGAGAAATGAATCATGGAAATAGTAATCATTGAGGAGAAAGAGGAATGCAATACCTGCGGGGAGTAACCGATGCTTGATATTAAAGCTACACAGATTACACAAAATGAGGATGATATTAAGCTAAGTTTCCATACAATTTTTAAAAGGTTTTGGGCAAGATTTAAACACTTATTACGTTTTAGGGAAATTATAAATTGGAAATATGAATCTTGTTATAGATGTGGGAGTGGCGATCGATTAACAATAGATGTAAAGGATAATAAATGGATTGAAGTAAACGGTAGATATGAGGGCTGTTTGTGTTTGGACTGCTTTATTAAAATAGCCGAAAGCAAGAATATAAAAATAGAATTAGAAGATTTCACTAAAATATGGATATTCAATCCAGAGGGAAATTCTTTTGATATATTTAAACAATAAGGAATAAGCCATGAAAACAACCACAAACCTTACAGACTATGAAGGGAAGATAATAGGTAATGTAATGGCGAGCCCAATCCAAGCTACACCAAAGCTGAATAGAGAGGAAACGATTTCTTTTGTAAACCGTTTATGGAAAGAGCAGGATATCAAAGAAACGATTAACATTAGTCATTCTGTCAGAGAGGCAAGGAAAAAGAGGAAGAAATGAAGTATGCAACAAGTTACCATGCTGACAAGAAAAAACAAGCCCGTAAATTGTTTAGAAGAGTGGGTAAGCGTCTTATGAATGATGCTCCTATTAAATATTCATACAGAGGCTGGTTTGTAAATAATAACTAAGAGGAAGAAATGATAAGAATATTGAAAAGTCTTTGTGCGGTGATAAGGGCATGATAGGTCTAATAATCATGAAAGTTGGTGCTGTCTTACTTTGCTGCCTGTTAGTGTTACTAATATACCTAATGATAAAACAAACTTGTGATCTGGGGGATTAGACACCATACACATCTTGGTGTGGATGGATTTGGACAGAGGAGCCGGCATCCCCAGATGAAAAGGAATTAAAAAAGTTCTTATGCGATAAAAAGTGAGGCTACCAATGGCGCAGAATGAAGAAATGAAACGGCTACTGTTAAAAGGCATAGTGGTAGGATATAAACGGGAATGGCTTGAAGATATTGATAGTTTTAAAGAACCTCATATCATAACCACATATTACAAGGAGTTACCAGCTTCTAATCAATGGCTCGCGGGAAGTTGTAGTCCTATTATGTATGATGCCTTCGAACCTGGTGTCAAGGTGGGTGATGAATGGTGGTTTACAGGGGATAGAATTGAATGTACAATTACACTTGACGAAGAGGTCCCTGAGATAAATAAGTTTAATATACCGCTTGTATATAACGGGTTCTGCTTCTTTCTTGATAAACTGGAATTAAGTGTTCAACTAAAACAACTTGACTCATACAAGTGCATTGGCAACATTCACGATCTGGAGGCAAACAAGACCATTTAAGATGAAAATGTAGACAAATGTATGAATAGTTAAATTAGATATGATTTTGTAGAAAGAATAGATGAAGAAATATAAACAAAGAAAGATGTATAGAAGAATATTTGATGATATTGTAAATGAACATGATGTAATAAGGATATATATAGAGTAATGAGAGAGATGGTAGACAGTAAGGGTAGAGTGGGGGTTACGGGAATCACATCTGCTACCCCTGAGAAAAGCAATAGGCATCGTATTCTACAGGGATTGTATAATGACAGATTCACAGAAGAAAGAGTTAAAATGTCAATGGAATGAAAGGGGTATCGAATGAATGACGTACGAACGTGAGATGGTGTGATGGTTATTTGGAAATATTTGAATGTTCTCAGGTAAGGCAAGGTGGCTATATATTGTGGATGCGTTTATCCAATGGGCATGATAGAACTATTTCACTTATAGGAAATGTCCGCTGGTTTTCAACTAACCCAGAAAGTCATGCTTCGACTATAGCTATGTGAGGAAAACATTTATAGGATGAAAGGAGAAGGTGATAATGGAAGCTGAAATTGTTGAAGCTTTGATTGGAATACAAGTAGTAATTGCGAAGCTTAGTGTAGTTGTGGCTATAGTGGGATTTACTATTGATATTGTACTTGCAACTGTTTTAGTTATGATGATACAAAAGAAAAAGGAATGAAGGGGAATGAATAGAGAACCATATCGTCCTCGATTAACAGAAGCCCAGAAGGACAGGGTAATGTCTTTATTAGCAGCCGGTGTGAGTCAGAAACACATAGCAGAAAGATTTGGTGTGCTACCAGAGGCTATACACCGTATAAGGAAGAAAAGGGAAGCAGAGGGTTTTTTGTTAAAGGTTAATTAGTAGATTATCCCCACCTGTTTCGGGTTTAGGTTTACATAAAGGTACTTATGCGCATATTCTCGAATCGTGTAACTTATTGAATGGCAATAATATAATATTTTTGTTATATGTTTTTATATGTACAGAAGTATATAAAACACGTAAAAGATATATACATTTAAACATTAATTTTGAGAGATAGGAAAGAATGAGAATATTGAATATATCAACTGATATAGTATTGAGTAAGCTCTAAAATGTATGTAAGTGTCCAAAACATACCTCGGTATAGTGTTTTCTATATGTTATTGTCTCTCAATGACTTATTATCTGTTAGACACCGAGGGATTCGAAAGAGCATAAAAATAACTTATGTAAGAAAGAAGTATTAATATATCAATAAGAAAGCGTTTGGTGACGTGTGTTGAATATTAATGATATAGA
>Ga0307928_10001762_pt1 | contig 16482 bp, 20 predicted proteins | sample AceLakmetagen232_FD_201815 | JGI IMG/M metagenome (GOLD analysis project Ga0307928, IMG submission 201815) | Saline water microbial communities from Ace Lake, Antarctica - #232 | ecosystem: Environmental > Aquatic > Non-marine Saline and Alkaline > Saline | place: Antarctica: Ace Lake... | reverse complement strand
TGCTACGTCATAAGCGCCTGATAGCTGCTCTGTGGTGTCACAAGCAAAGCACGGCGGCTCACATATTTCCGGTGGGCACGCTACGGCAGTTACTGCAGGCAGCGGAGCCGTACCATCACCTGTGCCGCAGTAGAACGGGTTCTTAAGCACGTCTACAGGTCCGGTGATACCACCCATTACGGCATTCGGTGTAGTCCATTCACAACCTGCCTCTGGACTGTTGTAGAAGAATACCCTGAAGTCTGGTATGAACCCGGGTACTGTATACCACGTAGTTGGCACCCCTGTATTTGGATTGTCCCACACAAAACTATCAACGAAACATGTTTTATAAGTTCCGTACACATAGTCACACGCATCGTCTAAGTCAGTATACAAAGGATCACCTTGCGTGGTAACAAGGTCCCACGCAGCGTCAGGCGGCTGTACACCAATCGTTGAGCTGCAGCACTCACCAGAACTTGATGACGGGTTGTACAGACTGCTTGACGAGCTAAAACTTGATGGTGGGCTCACGCTGCTACTTGGTGAGGCACTGCTAGATGAAACACTACTTGGCGAGGCACTGCTAGATGAAACACTGCTTGACGATGACGAGTTGCTACTCGAAGAGACTGAGCTACTAGAAGAAACTGACGATGATGATACTGTGCATTCTGTGTACCGTATGGCCTCCACGTCACACGTGTTGCCCATTGGATTCCTCAGTTGAATGTTGCAGTCACCTGCACCTCCACCTCCGATTGGGTGATCTACGATGATCGGACAACTACTAGCGCACAGTAGAGATACAGAACTTGAGGAGGAAACACTGGAGCCCGGGCTTGCGCTGCTACTGGAAGAGCCTGAGCACGGCCTCTCTATCATGAACGGTGTAGGCGCTGTAAGCGGTATCCAACCACAGAAACGCCAGAACATCGCCATGGTGTCCACCCGCATGCAGCCTGACTCACCAGTGTATACCGACGTCGGCGTTGGTTGTGATTCCTCTAAGTATAGACCAGTGCCTCTGCACCGAGAACCTGTTGAAGGGAATATGTCTTCAGACCCACTGCTGAAGCCCCACAGTATGCTATCACGCTCGTCAGCCGTGCAGAAGTAATACCTTGTACCAGCCCAGAACACTTCCCATACCGACGATTCTGTACAAGTTGCGCACGCCTCTACAAACGTAGGGTACTGCGTTACCTCATTAAATATGGGCAGCCAGTATCTACTTGGCCACTCACTGGATATTGATGATACGGCGCAGCCCTCGCACAGCTGCGCAGTTTCACAGAACGGTGCGCTAGAAGAACTGCTTGACAAGCTGATTGAGCTGCTTGAGCACATTACGTATAGTGGATTTCGCATCGATGAGCTCGACACTGAAACACTTGATGACGAAGATGAGCTGCTCGACGACGAGCTGCTTGATGATAAGACGCTTGATGATAAGACGCTTGATGATGAGCTGCTAGAACTGCTGACCGATGATGACGAGCTACTTAAACTACTGCTCGATGATGATGAGCTGCCTGAGCACTTGACATATAATGCGTTGATACCCTGCGAACTTGACGACGAACTGCTTGATAACGAGATACTAGAGCTGCTACTAGATGATGATGAACTACAAAATGGTACAGTAGCTACGTAGGCGGTGCCGACCATACTTGAGCAGCAGCCCAGACCTTCGCCTACGTACACGCCGCCTGGTGTCTGTCCTGCGTGGTGTAGCGTGTAGCCACCGCAGTCCTCGTAGTCACCTGTGAGCATCCAACCTGTTGGGGTTGTTTCCAGATACACGTTTGGTAATGCTATGCCCAAGTCCCATCTGCAATCATAGTTGTAATTGCGCTCCAGCATGAACGTGTCATTGTAGACTGCTGCTGAACACGAACTCCTGTTAGTGAAGTTAGACACAGTTACATCAAAGCAACCGTCATACAATGGACACGGTATATCTGATGGAGATGAACTCGACGAGCTATACGGTGACGACGAGCTGGATGAGCTGTAGGGGCTTGACGAGCTCGATGAGCTTGACGAAGACTGCGAACTGCAGAAGTTCTCACAACCACCGATTGGAACTCCGTTAGACATGGAAGGTAGTGAAATAGACGACGAGGTAACAGACCACGACGTACAGTCAGCTGTAGCGTCACAGTCCAAGTACTCAGTGTATAGCATCTGGTAGTAGCACTGTCCCTCAAGGTGCCCAATAAATGACCACTCGTTAAACGTGTCCAACGGACTGCAGTACTTCTCGTAGTCACGTATAGTCCATGTAAACTCTTCAGTGGCGCAGTCGAATACTGTGTACATACGCTGAACACACCACGGCCCTGGTAACGATGACGAGGAGATACTCATAGAGCTGGAAGATGATGAGCTGGATGAGTAATCGCTTGACGACGATGAAGATGACGAGCTGTAAGGTGAGGATGAACTTGAGCCTGGTATAATAGACGAAAGGCTCGGCACCGGTACCGGGTTGTATGGTATGGGTACCCGTGGTGCACAATACGGTGTTGGAGTAGGCAACACCTTTGCCGGTGGTACCAGCTTGTCCTCCCTGCGCCATTCATAGTCTGCACGCAGTAGATAGGCCAACACGATGCCGGCTATCTGGTCGTCGTTAAACTTGCTGTTGTTAAACAGATCAGCGTATACGTCAAGTCGGTCCTGCAACGGTGCAAATGAGAACAGCTTATTCAGGTGTACCCGTGTGATCTTCTTAAAGATGTATGGGTAACTAGCCATGAGAGGTGGCTGCCGTGTGTAGGACACAACCTCCCACGCTTCACCAGTTGCTACGGTATCATTGATATTGAGTGCAAGATCACCTGCCAGTGGTATCGCCTTGTACCCTGTTGCTGTCGGTATAAGCGTATGCACCACTGCATCCGTGCTATCAGTCCAAGAGTGTACTACCACCTCTCCTGGCGTAACGACTTCAACTGACCATCTACGCAGTATGTTGACTACCTTGGAGTAGCTGGTGGTTAGTATCTTCGTTCCTATTGCTTCAGCAGCAACTGTAAGCGGAGTAATAGCTGTACCGTACCGAAAACTGTATATCGGTGTAGCTGGTTGAGTGATTCGGTTATCAGGATATCGGGAAAACTCAAGGAACCTGCTGGAGAAGATGATCGCCAGTAACTCTTCAGTTCTGTACGATGTGTCCCAGTGCTCGTCTGACAGGTTGTAGCCTAAAAGTACCTCTCTTACGTCCTCAAGCCATTGCGGAAGAACGACACCAGAGAACTCTGTAGGTACATACCGATCCCAGGGTGCAGGCGGTGTAGGTACCTCAGCTGCAGGGTTGTTAAGTAATAGCGTTCGGTGATGATTTATCATTCACCAATAGTCCTGGCTCTACGCTACGTGCGAGTATCAGGGTACCTGTAATATACCGCTTCACCAACTGCGTATCCGTTAGGGTTAACTTTACGGTTGACGTCACGTGACGTGGCTATATTCAGGAATTGCGACCTTTTCTTGTCCTTCTCCTCGTAATACGCAGTTCTGAGCTCATCAGTATGTGTTATTGCATGTACCTTCTTAGCACTGTACGTGCAACGTGAGCCTACCTTAGTACATCGTCTGAAAAAGTCTATTTCGTCGTGACCCCAGCCATGCAGTGATTCATCAAAACCGTTTACCTTATCAAATGCTTTACGGGTAACAGCGAACGTTCCTGTGATACCCTCCTTGTTGCCGTCACGAGTAACAAGGTCGTAGCCACTTCGTATTGCGCTAACAACCTCTGTGAGCCACTCAGCGTAGATAAACACATCTGAGTCTACAAACGCCAGTATATCTCCTTGCGCCCACTTCGCTCCGAAGTTACGTGCTCTATCAAGGTTGAACGTATCTACGTCCTCCATGACTTTTACCGCAGCCACATTCTTAGCCAGCAGCTTAGTTGTTACGTAGTCCCACGCACCATCGGGATCACCGTAGTCTACAACTACGACCTCGTGCTTTTCACCCTGCTGCGCTACCATGAAGTCCAACGTGTCTATAAGATGACTAAATCGTCCTTTGCAGGTGGTGATCAAAGATACCTCAATCATACCCGTCCCCTGCCAACAGTTACACGTTTACGCCTGTTCCTTCTTGTTACTCTGTTTCTAGGTGGCCCTGGATCTGCACGCCCCGTTGGTAGATCAACGTCGCCTACCCCAGGAGTATACTTATCAAGTTCATCCCTGATTAACTTAACAGCAGGGTGTTTAGTGCAGGTCATAAGAGTATCGATCATCTTCTGAGCTGCTTCCTTCTGTGTACCGTTTGCATGGCTACGCTCCCATGCATTAAAGTCAAAGTATGGCACCTGTATAACCCTTCCTGCTGGAGACCAGGACTTAGCTGGTGCCCAAGACCTCCCGACTCCTATGGCCTTTAAACCTGTGGTGCAGGTCAATCCTATGTGCTGCATGATGACATGCGGGTACAGTACAAGTGCCGCCTTTGCGCCTGTGTTCCACAGCTTTATAGCGAACCCACTAAACGTACCAGCGTCGTTCTCACACTTGGGTCTTAAACCAGCATTTTCTAAATGCGGAAGCATTTTATATGACACAGCTGCGTATGTTTCCATTGGAGACTGCCCACGCCGTCTACACACCAGCATCCTATTACCTAGTTTGAAATCCCAACCAAAAGCTTTAGGCCCCTGCATATGTTCACGCACGGCCTGCGCAGTCAGAATGTAAACCTTATGCGCCTCCATCTCTGGACGTAGCAGCAGGTCTGCCATCTCCTCGTCTGTGCGTGGACCTATGATTACGTCGTCGTCTATCTTGAAGTAACAGTCGTAGCCCTCTAGGGCGTTGAGTGTTTCCATTAGGTTGTCAACGTTACCACCAGTGTTGCGTGCTCCATCTTCAGGTAGATAGTGCATCTCGCCGTGTCCTTGCTCAGCTAACGCATTTAACATGTTTCGCAAGGAAGGACTTTTATGTTCACCACTCTCAGGTATGCCGTAAAAAAAGTGCAAGTCTGTATCCACTGCCTTATTAGCGTACGCATACGCTAACGTCAAAGCTGTATGTAGGGGCCTCGCATAACATAAGATACCCATCACCAGCTTCATATCTCGTCCTCCAGGAATATACGCCACAGTTATTCTCCACCAAGCTCTTGATCCATAAGTATGAGACCAGCACCATCGCCAGCCATACATACACGAAGAAGATCAGTGTAGCAACGTTCCTCTTCTTCTAGCTGCTCAACCAACATGCTCTGTATAAACGGAATTACAAAGAGGTTGTTTTCTTCAAAACATGCATCACCAATAGCTTTGATGGATGCAGAGACCTCCTTCTCGTGTGCAAGCTGCTCTTCAAACACAGCAGTGGGGTTTTCGTAATCGGTTGTTACTGCTTCAATAGAAGCCATCTTCATCTTTAAGTTAAGGCTCTCTACGATGAAGTCACGGAACATCATCGCATGCTTAGCCTCATCAGTTGCCTGCACGTTGAAATACTTACCGAACCCTTTAAGACCAATGTCGTCCATGTAAACGGCCATGCCCTTATACTTTTCAGAAGAAAACATCTCTTTCGTATACTGCTGGTTAAGAAGATCTGCAATCTTCTCAGATGCAAACTTCGTCGGTTCGTTCTTTGTATCTACAGGTTCGACTGCAGGGTCAGCAGCCTCTACTTGAGTATATCCTGCCTCCTCACTGTTTTTATTCAGCATCCCTAGCACGGAGCTCACTTGTCCTCTGTTCAACTTCATTGCACTCTCCTTTTTACGTAGGCTGTTGTGCAGCCTGCTGCCGCATCTGAGCTACTCCCTGCGTAGATGCCTGCTGGGACATATTCTGCATTACCTGACGTACCTGTGCGTGCAGCATGGGGTTGCTACGCTTGAGCTGGATCAACTGCGACTTACGTGTAGTCTCGTCCATGCCCATTAGCTGCTGCGCCATGTCCTGAGCCTGGTTCATGAGCTCCTCAGGAGTAATCGCACCTCCACCAGGTTGTCCTGCCATAGGCGCACCCACGCCAGCTACTGGCTGCGGAGCTGGTGCTCCTCCGGCGGCTGGAGGCGGCATAGCGCCACCCATCTGAGGTGGTGCCTGTTGCTGGCCCGCCTGTTCAGACATCTGCCGTAGTTCATCAGACTTCATCTGGTCTTCCTCGAAGTCACGCTGCTGGTCCAGTTGGTCCTTCTGCTCGTCCATAATCTTACGAGCTTCATCCTTAGGATCAACACCGAGGAACGAGAAGGCTGTCTGCTTAGAGACCTGGTTAGCGGCCTGCATCTGTATGAGCATGCCCTTGCGCTCAAGATCGTCAGCGTATGTTACCGGCTGCAGCTGGGCACTTACCTCTTCCCAACCAAAGAAATTACCACAGGTCTGAACAACCCATGTGAGCCAGTCATTCATAGACGACGTGAACTGAGGCCATGTGGCCTGGAACAACCGTAGTGCCGTCGGGGCCGCCTGCAGGGACATAGTACCCTGGAATAGCTCAACAGGAACACCAATGGCGTCCATGAGGTCAGCGTTGCCCTGCTTTATAAGCTGGAATGGAGAAAGCTGTACTCCTTCACCTGATAGTGCTTGGTACGACACTGGGAAGGGCACCGTGTGGTATCCAGTTGGGTTCCTGCGGTGCTCCTCAAGCAAACCATTGAGGTTCGTAGTCCATTGATTCATGTCATGGTGCATCATCGGATCGGCTACGCCAGCCTTCTCCGGAGTAATAACACGGAACGGAACTATGTAGTCAAGTGCCAGCGCCTCGTTATAGCGCTTTAGCATCTGAACGTAGTACACGTCCTTGAATGCGCCGAACAGCCGGGGGATGCCCCAGCCACGGTTCTGCACACCAGCGATGGTAGGTTCCATCATGTGGTGCAGCGCTCCTTTATTAAACTTAAACATGTCTCCATCGATGGTAGCCTCGATCAACTCCCACGGAGTGTTGCGAATCCAGAACTCGTCTCCTTTACGCATCATCTTCTTAAAGTGCTCGTTGATGCGCCAGACGTACTCTGTCTCACCAGACACGAAGTTATGTGTCAGCTCAATCTCATGAGGATTCCAGCGGATAAGATGTATGCGTTCTTCATCCATAGACCTCAAGTCTTTATGCTCGTGTTTTGTTTCTTTGCCGCAGCGCACGCAGTATGCCGTGAACTTTTTCTTCTTAATGTCCAGCTTGAACTTGGGCACCTTGGCTATTGACACTGTGAAGTTGCACTCGTTGCAGATGAGTATGCGATTGAACGGCATATACAATGAAGAAAATGAATTACCGTAGCAAAGCAGATCGTCTCCTACGTTTGCAGCTTTGTCCATGATCTTTAAAGCTTGATCAAGGAACTCGTGGTACTTCTCACGCTCTGCGTCAGAGATGTCACCAACAAACTCTACCTTCGTCAAGAAGTACCTGACAATCCGCTGCATGGCCGTCTTAAACTGGCCACTCATAAGCCAAACGTGCTCGCATAAGCGTAGCACGTCTGACTTTGACTTAGGCATCGCTGTGGATGCGAAGTCACAGAACGGGTCTGGTAAGAGTGCGTGTCTGTTGCTTTTTGAACCGCCTGACTGGTAAGAGAAGAGTCCGTCTACGTCGGCATTCATGCATGTTCCTCCGCCATTTTTTCTGGATCTAACTTTTTGCTGTCCTGTGCTTCTTTCTCAGGCTTGCTGGCGCAGGACTCGCACACGTACTCGGAGTGCCCACCTTGACATTTTCGACACGGCGTGCGCCCCTCTTGTACAGCGTTACACTTTTCCATGTTATTCCTCCGGCATAGATACCAGCATAGTTACAAAGAAGTCGTAGTTTTGCACAGTAAAGTTTATACCCAATGGGCGTATGCGCCTCTTCTGCTGGTATTTATCACTTCCTGTTATAGTGATGTCAACAAAGTCAGCATCAGCAGTTGGATTCGGTATAAACTTCTGCTTAGCCGGCTGTCTAGTATCATCGATGAAAACAAGCCACTTCCCCTGTTCAACAACCTGCGTGTGGTACGACGCTATTATGCCAATATCCAGATGGAACAGCACTTCTATCAGTGGGGCACCTGCGTCATTGTGAGCTGTCAGCTTAACATCGTCATTATGCTCCGCAGTGACACCAGCGTTCGCCATCTCAGCCTGCAAATCTTTAAGAGATGACTCTACTGTGGCCGCTGGTGTACCTCCGCTGTTACGTGGGTCATCACGTGCTCCTGTGACGTAACCCTCCCGAATGTCGCCAAGTGGCTTGTGCAGATCGAACCTTCGTGTGTCCGTGTCCTTAGTGATCTTCAGCCCACCATCTGACGTTTGTTCAATGTCCTCTCTGTTCGCAGGGTGCTTGTCAGGGTACGCAGCTGATGCACCACCCATTGGCGTGCTTTCAACAGCCCTCCGCACCTTGATACTTGGTTCTACCTTCTTCTGCTCTACAGGTGCCTGCTTATACTTGCCGTCGTCTACGGCACCTCCTGACTCGTCCACTGTTATCATCTGTGGCATATCAGGCCGACCGTTGGCTCCAGCACCTCCAACATCAATTGTATCCATACCATGTCCTCCACCAAAGTTTATCGTAATAACAACGTAAACTATACTCGGATTGGTACCCAAGGTCAACCCATTAGCAGCTAAAAGGAATGATAAGGGGGCCAGAAGGCCCCCTTATCCATTTTAGCACTGCCAGGCATCAGGGGTGTTTAAACCCTTATCCACGTCCATCATCGGCTCAGGCATGTTACTCAGCCATAGCCGCTGCTTAACGTGCTTAGGCAGTATAACCGCCGGCAACACTTCTGTATCCAGGTGAAAACCACTCTGCTTCTCACCATGCTCCTCTTGTAACCAGGCCTTGGGTACTGGTTTGTTTACCAGATGTTTACTTACATATTCAGAAATTCTTGGATCTCCAACTTCAAGCTCCTCTGCATAGTGCCGTGAAGCAGCCGTGATAACGTGCTGTGGCTCCAGCACAGATACCCCTCCAATGGTACGGTACAACTCTGATCCTAAGGAGGTGTGACCAGCCAGGTCGTTGACAGATCTAAAGGCAGCAGCCTCACGCAGGGCTGTCTGCGCCACGGTTATTGCTTCGTAGGTCTCAGCGCTCTCTTCACGCTTAACTCTCCGTAAATCTACACGCTCAAGCTCCCCCTCTCGCCAGTAGGCGAGATAACCGTACTTACGATGCCGCTTAGATCGCACTGGCACAAATGCTGCGTACTTCACCGAGTAGCGAAGCACGTAGAATGACACGATGTAACGCATGTGCTTCACGTCAGTAGCTTCGTTCTGCACCACCGAGTACTTCTCCTTCGGTTCCTGAAAAGAACCGTCGGCTATCTCTTCTGCCATACTGATGGCGAGGTCGTCGAGAATTTCAGGAATAGCTGCACTCAGCTTAGCTACATCGTCCGATACCTCCTCAGGACATTCTGCCATCCCTTGCAGTGCTTCTTTGTGAAATCTCCACAAGCAACACTTATCCCACAACTCTGCGTTTATATACCGCTGAACATGGTGTGATACTCTAGCGCCTATTCTGTTGTGTGGCATACTCACTAACGTGGCATGCTCTTCCCTTACCTCAAACTCATTTCTCTTCTGCCTGTTCATGCTGTGTCTCCTGTTAAAAAACTGTTAAATAAAAAGGTATAGTGCTAGTAAATAGCACTACACCTTATTATAACGCAAAACTACGCTGCTTTTAGAGTATGACTTCCCCTTCCACACACTTGAAAGTTCTGGTCTGGTCTATACGAAAGTCCATGCGTACACCTTTAATTAAAATGGCGCAGCTGGCAACAGCATCAGATAACTTTTCTATGTCACGAGCAATGCTGCTTATCATGGCACGCTCTACGACCTTGAAGTAGTTACCGCTATCAAGATCCTCGTGAATCAGGTAGTAGATCTCCTTTTCCGTCGGGTTGGTATCCCCTTCAGGAACTCCGGGGGCGTCTGCTGTGATTGGGGTGATACCGCTTGTTCCTGGTTGTTCACCAGTATCGGCGGCGTCGGTTTCTTCACTACCCTGTTGGACTCCCTGATCTTCCCGCCCTTCCTCTCCGTCGGTAGTCCCCCCTCCACCAGTGCTGTCTGCAACTCGTTTGCCAGTGCTTCCGCTTCCATTCTTGCTGTCTCCGGGCGTGCTCCTTCGTCCTGCCATGGTTGTGCCTCCTCTGGTTCATCTAACTCTTCTACAGTTACGTAGCCAGGGGCTACGTACCCCTCTAGGGGTGCAGCGGGTGGCTCAGCTTCTGCGTAAGCATGCTCTACACCATTTCCGTCAATTGCGACAGCCCTGCCAGCGGGTGTAGACACTACCCTATACACGTCATCTGTGCTAGCAAGGTCTTTACGTACAGGTATGGGCCCGACTGCTTCACGCTCAGCTTTATTCTGCGCAATCTGCTTAGTCACGGCGGCAATTTGCTTAGATGTAGGGCCCCCCTTAAACGTAGGCTCACCTTCAATTGTGTGCTCCTGCGTCATCGCTACGGTGCGTGGTGCGTTCATCTCTTTAAAAGCTTCTTGCTCCATGTACGTGACGATATACCTGACCTTCGTCATGTAGTTATCTTGAGAGTGACTGGAGTGCTCTACTGAAGAAAATACATCGATGATGACGTTCTTTGTTGAGTGCACCCACCCGTTTATCATGTCATCAATAGAAACTTCAGATACACGAGTTGCCTTCCACTCTCCCCCGACAAGGTCATTACGCTGCGTCTCAGTAAACGTCTTAGTAAACCTTACAAGGTCGTTCATAACGAGCTTCCTTTCCTATCCTTCTTCTCCTTCTCCTTCTTCTCCTTCTCCTTCTCTTTCTCAGCTGGCAGGTCAGCCTCGCAGTCCAGCTCTATACCGCTTACCCGGGTAAGCGCCAGCCTACCTGTCTTCTGGTGCACAGTAAGCACGCCTGCGTCAAGTACCTCACCGGCATTGTTGAGTACCTCCATTGGGATCACAGTAAGCGCCTGCTGTTTAGCAGACCACCTGCGGGGTGCTATGCTTACCACAATGTTCGTGTCAGACCCCTTCACAAGCTGTGCTTCCGTAAGAGAAGGCTTCATCATGTTAATCTTCATACAGCTGCTCCTTTCACAGAGGTGTTGTAGACGGCAGCGTACTTGTCTACCAGCGGATTACCTGCACCCTGATAAAACTTGATCGAGCCATCAGACATGTCCTGGTACGAGTAGACACCAACGCTGGAGCTCACCGGTGTGAACACAGTGAACGGAAAAGTGGTACCGTACTCTTCTTGCTTGATATCGAATACGTTCTCGGTGAGTAACCACCATTTACCGCCCTTGGTGAACCCTGACACAGCCAGGAACGTGCGCAGGTATTCCCAGTGCTCGTGGTCGATGCCCTCGACTACGTTAGTACCTATGGTTAACGCAGGCATGAGCGGGTACGGTACTTTGAACGACGACATCAATGCTTCACCGCCCTCGGCAGTGTGAGAGAAGTCCTTGAGTAGGTTGAACTTCGGTCCAAGAGCACAGTAAAGAGGTGCCAACGAGAACCACCGCAGCGGCACATCATTAAGATCGTTCTCCAGTACCTCTGCCGGCTCATGCACCGGTTCGTCGTCCTTGTGGTCTTTACTCATACCAGCCTTCTGTGGTATGAACCCATGTATGTCTACGGGCTTGACATTGCTTAACAGCTGAGCAAACAGCTCAGGTGTCATCTTCGGTGGTAGATTCTGCATCGCCATGCTTTCTTCTCCTATTCTTATTGACTCTTTCGTCTGAGATATCACGTACCCACGGTAACAGTTTCTTCTTTACGTCCTTCTTCAAGTCAACAACAGAGAACGGCTGCATCGCTGTTCCGTTGAGTCCTTGCAGTAGTGCTGAAAACACTTCCGGACTCATCTTGCCTTTGGCGGCTGACTCCATCTCCTGGCGGATGATAGCGTATATGCGCCAGTTAATAACGACCATACCACAGAGGTACGACATGCCTGGCAGATCCATGACCCGCTTCAGCTCCTCAACGACAGCCTCATCTGACAGTGCATTCTCTGGGTTCGGTGCTTCATTGTCGGCGACCTCAGTCTCGTGGTTGTCCAGCATGGACTCCGCCTTATCAACAAGTTCATCACTCATTAGGTGCTCCTTCTGCCAGCACGTCACCGTACTCATCCAAACCAACTTGCAGAAGCCACATGGCATCCGCTGTATCATCGTCCTCGATGGCCTCATCGTCAGGTCCAACGAACGCTGCGTTGGCTGTCTGCACCATCACTTCCTTCTTGCAGTTGCCCTTACCACACGCACGCTTCTTGATTGTGCCTACAGGTATGCCTACGTACGTAACTCCATGCTCCTCACCATAGGCCTGTATCATGGCTATAAGACCACCGTAGACATGAGCTGCGCTTGTGCCCCGGTGCCTACGCACCTCCTCGTACAGAATGAACTGAGGCGCCATCTCCATGATGTGCTTCTTAGCACGCAGAAAACGCATACCACCACCCTCGTGCCGCTTGACTGACAAGTCCCATACCCCTGACTGACAGCGTATTGGCTTCAACCCGGGCGGCACTGGTACTGGTATGTCAAGCCACGAGTAGCCAGTGTGTGTAGCTGGGTCAAGTGCGACCATGCGTATACTCATAATTACCTCCTACCAAGGGGCTTCTACTGCAGCTAAGCTACTAGATTGAAGCCCTAACATTTCATTAAGCCCCTGCATTACCAGGTGCGTCAACCAACAGTCGTAACCTGAGTCGTGGGCCTCCGTGGAGTCTACGCCATACCTACTGCGTAGATCAAACCTGTCAATACAATACTTCTCAAGGTTAGAGAATACTCCCTTGGCTCTGAATGATGTAACACGTGTGAAGTAATCAAAAGAGGACTCGTTTGCGCCTGGGATCATACCCAGCTGCATAGCCTTACACAGCGCATGTGTGTCTACTACTTCCTCGGCTACGATGTTGTTCTTTATCCCTGCTCGGTTAAGCTCCATGCCTAGAAACGGCATATCAAACTTCAGCAGGTTGTGGCCTACAATAAACATGTTCTCAGCACGTGCCCACTTGATCGCATCGTTGAGCATCATCATAGCCTCGACAGGCTCAACACCTTCACGCTGGGACCTGTTATAATCTATGCCATGTATGTCTATGGCCGACTGGCAACCATCGAATACCTCCTCAGGCCACTTTATTACTACGTTGGCAGACTGGCCACTGTGTATGTCATTTACAATGGCGCAGTCCTTAACAGCACAGAACCCTACGGAAACGATCCTATTCTTTACCGAAGAGAATCCTGTCGTTTCTACGTCGAGCACCAGGTAGTCACACGGTAGGTAGTAGTCCTGCCACTTGCCTGTCAGCGACAGCTGCGTTACGATTCTTCTTAAACTCTCTTCTTCTGTAGGTTTAGGCATCTGTTTTCCCGTGCATTGTCTTCACGAGATCGTCAAAAATCCTGAGACCATGTATGCCGTCAATGAACGGTGCTGGCTCCTCAATGCTGCCCGTGGCCTTGTCCGTTAGTCTTGCTTGGCGGAACTTAACGTTGTAGGTGTTTAGCCCTACGATACCTGAACCGAACAGGATGGCCTGCATTACAGGCCATTCGATCCGACCAGCAGGAAGTACCTCTTCCAGTGAGGCCGTGCGCATCTCGTTGAACACAGCGAGCAGCTCACTGAGCCCAGTGCGGACCTTCTCAACCACGTTGGTCTTATTGATTCCCTCCTGCTGTGTGAGCCAGTTGTAAATGCTGCTGTTAGGATCTGTAGCGTAAGCAGCTCCACGAACAATGCACGATGGCATCACCTGCAGGAAGTCTCTGCCCGGGTTAGACCAATCATCTTTACTATCTTTCCTGCCAAACATTAGTCCATTATCTTCCATGGCTGTTCCTTTCTTTACCAGCTTGTAAACGTCTATACTCTTGACAGGAGAGGCACACCCTTCCCTCGTCATCTTCTTCAAAGAATCCAGTCTTACCGCAGGCGTTACAGACAGCAGCAACATAATCTTTAGAATGTGTGGCTCGTGAACAACTCGTGAGACCGTAACCACAGTCACAGCAATCCCACCTTGTTGACGCTGGTTCCATTATACACGGCTTCGTTCTGTCCTTTAATATCTTCCTGTTCTCAGTCTTAAAAGCATTGTTGCACTGTATGTGGCTTACCCATATCTTGCCACGCTCCTGGCTTACAGTTGGATCTAGGTACAGCCAAGCTCGCATACCTACTATAGTCCTGTACGTTATGTGCTGCCATACTGGTAGAGCAAACACGTGCCGAAGAAAACTAAGTGACTTGGCCCCGCTATCACCAGCAAAAAACTTCTGTATTACATGCGACGTTGGCGAACCACCAAATATCTTAAAATGGTACACACCGCCCTTACGACCCATGCGCCAACAACGCTCATAGTCCATTACGTACGCAGGCACCCACTCGTTGTGCAGTACATTTGTGAACGGCTCTACTGGTTCACCCAATCGTAGCTTCTTGTAATTACCTGCCATAATCCAAGCTGCCCTATCCACGCTAGCTACTGTTACCATATAGCCACGTAGAAGTGCATTCAGGGATTGTGTTACAACTGACATGTCTACGTCTAAGACAGAAGCGAACGCCGGGGCTACAGCATCTACTACGTCCTCTTGTTCAAGTCCCCACACACTTTCGTCAATCGACAGCTCTCCGTATTTACGCATCACGTTGTTGTTGTGTACAATATCCTTGATGTTACTACGCATCTTGAGTATGCCCTTGAGGCTGTAGACATCGCTGCCTTTTAATACTACTTCCTCTTTCTCATCAACCAATGTGCTCACCAATCTTTCTTGCAACCTTTATGTTTTTAGTCGTCTTACGATTATACAGCCTGGTGTGTGCTGGGTATGTGCCCTCGACTGTTTCGTATCTCAACAAAATTCTTTTAGGCGCTGTTACGAGCTGTGCTACCATTAGCGCTCCCCTGATATCGTAGCACACCAGCTCTGAACCACTCTTCGCAACCTTTGAACCTGGTGCGTACATACGTATGAGCTTACGCATGTAGTCATCCATCTTGATCTTAAAGAAAAACAAAGCACGAGTTACAGGTACGTTAGCGTATTGACCTGCGAGCAGGTGCCAGCCATCGCCCTCCGGTATTACACCGTACTTTACAGCAGTGTCGAATGTGTACCACTCAACACCGTTCTTGATTATTGGTTTGCTGTACCTGTAATGAGACTGCTCGGCTGAGCGTGCTCGTGCCTTTAGCCTACGTAGGCTGCTCTTATACCATCGCAGACTTGACGTACCAATCTTGACCTGCTCTTCCAAGCTGGTAATGTGAGTTTTGAGTAGCTCTATTGAGTTACTGAGCTCCTCAACTTGCAGATTTTTTTCCATGCTGGTTACCTGTTTCAGGTACGAATATGTTTGCTGCTGGTCCGTTCTTAGCTGCCGCTGGTGGTGTAACTATGCCCTGTAAGTCGCTGCCAACTGTCGCTGCAGTCCGTTGCAGCTGATCTGGAGCGTGTCCCTTGAGTTTCTCCTCACGATGTTTAACCAAGTCCGCCTTAGACATCTTTCCTCCGCCTTGACCTGGCTTAGGCAAAGCAGGCTCAGTCTGGCCCGGTTTTGACTTCTTGTCGGTATCAAGTTCCTGTATCTTAGCCGCTAGGTTGTCGAACGCACCTACCAACTCATGAACCCTCGGGTGCTTGCGCAGCTCAGGATGCTTACTCAGTACTGCCTCAAGTATATCAGCATCACGTCCGTGCTCGGTTAGCAGCTTTATACGCTTTTCAAGTATCTTCACGTAGTCAGTAAGCCCTGACGTGGTTTCCTTTTGGGATACTACTGAAGCTACACAATGATCGTCGCTACTTCTTTGACCTACGAATGTGACGTTAGTGCAGTCGTTCGCACAACGCCGTAACTCACCTTGCAGTATCTTCTGGAACTCTTCGCTGAACTTCACCTTGCCATCAGATAAGATCTTTACGACTATCTCTGACTCAATCTTGAACTTCGCCATTACGCTCTCCTACAACATCGCCCCATTGCCAGCGGTGGCCCGAACAACAGCATCAAGCTTGAGGCGGAATTTGACAGGATCAGAAATTGATCTGCCGTACTTCTCGAAGAAGTCCTCCACCTCCTCCAGTAGACCATCGTTAAACTTGGTTTCTAGTGTATTCAAAACCATCTCAGGATCAAGGGTATCTATGAAACAAAATTTGAATCTTTCAGGATTATTGAGTCTGAAGAACTTGATAAACGTTGACTCCTCACCAATAGTGGCCTCAATTTCAACACGTATTGGGTCCTCAATTATTCTGCGTTGTACGATATGTACGGTGGGCATAGCATCTTCTTCAGGATCGTAGCTCTCGTCAGCCAGCTCTTCAAGGTCGAGGTCCTCATCATCGTCTCTGAACGCTCTATTCTTTGCCATTCTTCTGGTCTTTCTGAAAGATAGTGTAATAATTTGTTGTCGTCTATAATGACTGTGAGGCTGA
>Ga0307928_10001761_pt1 | contig 16484 bp, 26 predicted proteins | sample AceLakmetagen232_FD_201815 | JGI IMG/M metagenome (GOLD analysis project Ga0307928, IMG submission 201815) | Saline water microbial communities from Ace Lake, Antarctica - #232 | ecosystem: Environmental > Aquatic > Non-marine Saline and Alkaline > Saline | place: Antarctica: Ace Lake... | reverse complement strand
TTTTGACTGTTGTCTGTAGCTATCGGGCTTGTTAATTGCCTTGTTGCGTATGTCCATATGTCTCCAAGAGTAACGTTTGCTAATCCTGATATAGACGCTATTATCTTGTCAGTAATGCTCTGATTAAGTGCAATAAGTTCAGCAGATGTTGCTAATGTGCTAACGTCTGCTTTGTATTGGGCAGTGTTATTTAAGTCGGTTCCAATAGACAATAACTGAGAATCTATTTGATTCATTTCTATTATTAGTGTTGTGTTTAGGAATTTACATTGCGCCTCTGTTCCTATCTTGAAGGGCATACCAATAGGACTTAGTTCTACACAATTTCCCCCTGTCGTTGTAACTACTGTTTCGTTGCAGGAGAATTTATAATTATGTCCGTGAGGTAGATTTGCAGTATAAGAACCATTTAATATTATTCTTAATTTATTCTCTCCACTTTCGAGTCTGTCAGCAATAGCAGATACATTCTCAACCCTGCTTCCATCATCCATAATTTCTACAACTTTGCATCGAGGTATTGTTGTTATGTCTAAAGCACTTCCCTGATAATCCTTTATTGAGATTGTAGCAAGAACGCTCTGACCTGGGCATACAATATCAGAAAACGTCTTTGAGATAATAATAGATTCTTCATTTAGTTGGTCTGCGATAGCCTTCTGATTATATTCTATTGTAAGACCCATTATCAATTCATAAATCGGATGTTCCCAAGTTGCTCCGTCTGTACTTTCCTCTGACAATGAACCTGCCGCAGCTCCCGCTCCAATAATAACATCATTCGCTTGTGTCCACCCACTTGTTCCGTTAAAATTGATAACAATATAATTATCGGTGATATTTCCTATTCCGAATGGAAGCATAATTTTTGTATAAGATGTTGAAAGGGTTGATACATCAGTCGAGTTTATCTGTTCTCCGTTTATGCTGATGTTCAAGTAACCTGTAGGATTTCCGACTTTCTTAATCCAATAAATCAGCCATGAATTAGTCATATTTTCTGGAACGTCAATCAGGAACGAAACCTTCTTGTAAAACTCATCTTTAAAAGAAGCGTCATTGTCAGGTGGGGTATCTCCCAGAATATGAACTATCGAAACAGTTCGATAAGTATCATTTCTTAGTCCCGATTTTGTTATATCTATATTAACGGTTGCTGAGTAATCTGGAAATACAATTATATCATTTATGTTCGTAAAATTTGCAAGAACCGAATCATTATGGCTTTGTATGGCATTTAATATATCTGAAAAATTTCCATCAAAAGAAGAAGACGAAGAGTTCCAATAAGCCATGCCTTCACTCATAATTGATCCATTAACATCAAGTAGTAGAACTGATATGCTATTGTTTATCCCATTAAGTTTTAACATTACATCTGAGAAGTTGCCAGTTATGTTATCATATCTTCCTTGTGCTGTTTCCTCTGTCTCAAATCCAGTTGCAGTAATCCATGCAGTATTACCACTATTAAGAATATCTGTTAGGTTTCCTGTAACATTAACATATCTTCCGTCTGCTGTTACTTCTAATTCCACCAGAGCCAAATTATTTAGTACATCTGAAAAGTTGCCATCAAATGAAGCAGCAGATGAATTCCAATGTGCTTTACCTTCGCTTATTATACTACCATTTACATCAAGCAGTAAAACCGATATGATACTCTCTACATCGTCTAGTTTCAGCATTATATCAGATAAGTTTTCTGTGATATTATTGTGTCTGCCTAATGCGGTTTCTTCGGTTTCATATCCTGTAGCTGTTATCCATGCAGTGTTTCCTATCGTAACTATTGCAGAAGCGTTTTGTGTAAGGTTTTTAAACCTTTCTGCTGCTGTAACTTCTGTTTCAAGTCCGCTAACGTCTGCCTTATATTGTGCTGTATCATCTAAATCAGTTTGTATTATGTCTAACTTATCTTGGATCGAGGTGTTGGTATTTAATAAGTCATCAGGTGTGCAGAATCCAGTTGCTGCAGCCCAGTTTCCATCACCATACGCTCTCAAAGACTCATTCAACTCATTTATGTGTGAAAGTATGTAAGCCTGTAAGGACTCGTTTTCTTCATCTATCTTTTCCCTTATGCTTAGTCTTAACAGACCTAAAGAATTATTATCTGCTATTGGCGTGTCATATCCGGTTAAAAGAATTCTAAGCTCTGTGCTTGTGTCAAGAGCTGCAGTATCTGCTAAAACATCTTCTAGTGCCTGGCCATACGTTCCGGCTCCTCCATATGCATTAGTTGCTGCGTTCCAAATTGCAGTTGCGTATTCTGCATCTGTATCATATGCTGCTGTATCAATAAGTATATCATCAATTTGGGTTTCAGTAGCGGCTGTGAGAACAACTATTCCATCAGTAAGATTTACTTGGTGTGCTACTGTATTGTCAAGTATGTCGTGAATGTCATTTGAGTAAACTCTAAATGTTCCTCCGGCTCGTCCACCTGCACCTGCTAGAGTGCATTGAGTCTTCCAGAAGTATTGCTGTGCTAGTGTAGGAGTATACGTTCTATTATAGACTCCGGCACCCACCTCATCCATTGCTAATCCATCTATAAGTATTGTATGATTCTCATCTGCTATAGTAAGATTACACGCTGCACCAGTTATTGACGCATCATTAGATCTGTTGTAAAACTCGGTAGTTATTCTTACCTCATCGTTTATCATTATGTCGTCAGTTGTTGCACTGAATATTCCTATCAAGCAAATCATTGCAAGCAGGCTCCAAAATATTGTGTTGTGTTTATTCATCTTATTCCAATCGTTCCATATAATGTATCTTGATATCCTATTACTCCTGTATCTGGACAAATTCCTGTTGTAACTGCTTCTCCTCCTGTACAATTACCAACAGTTAAAATATATGAACAATAACTTGTGTCTTTTCCATCTGTACAAGTTAAAGAGATATTATGAGTTCCAACAAGTGAAGAATAAGGATTATAATAAGAACTTGAATTTCCTGTATCAAAAGTTGCTGAACACATAACAGTAGTTAGATTGGAGGCAAACGTTAGTGAGTCTCCAACATCAGCATCATTACAAGAGAAATTTACCCATTTAGTTTCTCCTAAAGTAATTGATTGTGCTGATGAAACACAAATCGGTAGTTCATTAAAACCTTCTTCTGCTCCTATTACTGCTGTTGGATATGTTCCATACATCATAATTGGAACACCATCAGTAACCCAAATTTCGTCATAAATCGGAGACCCATAACCATAGTAAAGTTCAACATATTGAATGAACAAATCATTTCCAGGTGAAGTTGCTGTCGTTAAATTTAAATCTCCATCAACTGATATGTTATAAACTGGGCTTCCTCCAAGAGTATTTACTCTAAATGTCATTCCATAAATGTTGTTTACTGTTAATTCAGCAAATGCTCGGTAATCTCCACTATAATAAGACCTGAAATCATTAACATTTTCAGTTGCTACAAAATGCACAGAATCAAGAACCTGATGGCCAGCACTTCCTACATCGGATAACCATAAATGGTCATCTGCTCCAACTCCCCATTTACCCATAAATCCAAAATAGATGTTTCCACTATCAACTGCCGTCATATCAACATAAGCTCCGTGATTTGCTGCCGATTCAGTCAATGTTATCGCTTGGTCTCCCACTAATCCTGTTGTCGTTCCGAAACCTGTTGTTGTAGTATTAATCCATCCTTCTAAACCACCACCTTCAAAACCATCGTGCCAGATATACCAAGAAGTATTGTAATCTGTCGTTCCATCCTGTTCTGTGTATAGATACCAATGAGTTTCAATATTTGCTGTAAGATTAACTGTCCAACAAATTGTATCATTATCCAACCTCATAGCACCACTTGCTCCGTTCCTTGTGTTTCTATAATTCCATGTATCGGTGTTGAATGTTCCACTATCATTTCTTACTAATGCGATATACTCAGTTGTTCTGTTTATGCTGGATACATTTAAACAGAAAGGTTGATCGTGAACTGTTTTAGTAGATGTTAATGTTATTAAATTTCTGTGTGCAAATGAAAGATTCCACCAAGGGTCCAATATATAAAAGTGTCCATTTGTAATTGCTTCGTGTATTGATTCTCCAGATGGTTTTATTGCTATGTCATACTTGCCTTCATTTACTCCGAGTTTTATTTTAATATCCAGCCAGAACTGCATTTCGTATTCTACTCCAGCCACTACTGGAAGGTCTTTTGCAAAATACCACAGGTCCTTTCCATCGTAGGTGTATTCCAAAGGAGTCCATATACCTGTTATGTCCTTGTATTGTTCTTCTTTTAAAGTAGTCCAGTATGCTGTTTTTGTTGGAATATCACCAGTTTCAAAATCGTGGTCATAAATCAACTCAAGATGAGAACCGACAGACACATTATCAACAAATTCTGTTATATTTTCCCAACACCAAAAGTGATTAGGAGAGAGTGTATAATTAAAATAATCAGTAGAACAAGTATAAGAATGTTCAACGCTTACGTTGTGCGGACTTAATAACCTTGCCTTCGTTGGTTTTGCACTTGACGAGTTAAAACCATAAGCAATATCAATATTCCCTGTGTATGTCTTTGAAATTAACTTTGTTGTAGACCAGCCAGATAAATTCATTACTGAAGTTGATGCAAGATATACATTAGAATCGTTTATGAATTGTATATTATCAGATATTTGAGATTCTGAATGTTCATCAACATCCAATATAGTAGTTGTAGTTGATGGTGTGATTGTAGTGTATGTTGTAGTTGTATTTACTATCGTATTATTAAAGAATGCATTCTGAACATAGACGTCAATATGAAAATTCAAGCCACCAATTATAAGAAACAATAAAGTAAAAAGAGATATCGCTATCTTAAGAAACTTCTCAATGTCTATTGACTTCTTCGTAGCTCGTTTTTTAATCATTATTATTTTTTAGTCAAAGACATATCCTATTGTATCCTCTACTTTATAGAATTCCTTTGATGACTTCATTGGTGTTATTGGAATCATTGGCTCTATCGTAATGTTTCTTAAATCTATTTCTTCACGAAGTTCTGAAACAGACTTGTTATTATCCCTCTTTCTAAGAACAAGATCGTATAATGGAATATAATCATCATGCGGACCCATTGGCTCATACATCAATGTTATATCAGAATGCATCTTGCTTAGTTGAGTATCTATTGCTCTTTTCATATATTCATATTTAGGTTCCATACGCACCAAGAGGCTTGTAGATTTATCCTCACCAACTGAGCCGAGGATGCACACGCACTCACGTATTAAAACTGTGTCACTAAAATTGTCATGCTTGGTATCGGTTAGCTTTATTTTTTCTTGAGTCTCTTCTTTCTTCTTTTCTTCAGAAACCTTCCCAGTATCCTTAATAGAATCATTTTCTTTAAGCAAATCTTCGGATTTATTATTCTTTTTTGGTGGAGTCTTTGGTATCGTCTTTGCTATCGTCTTCTTCTGAAGAGGATTCATCTCCTTCTTCGTCTTCTTTTTGATAACCATCTTCTTCATCTTTTTTGTTTCCGGTTTCATTTTTATTGTTTTTGCGCTCATACTCTCCTGGGGCTAATTGTGGAAGCTGCTCAAGGCGTCTTATTAGTTTTTCTATGTTCTCGTCTGGGGTTATTACACCAGATGCAACATATTTTGCTATTCTTTCTGCTCTTGAACCCATGCTCTCTAGACTTATTTCCTCCCACGATAACTTTGGAACTGCTTTAAAGTCCTTCATTTCAGCTATTTTTGTGAATACTTGCCGCTCAATCGCCTTTGATATCCTCTTTTGTATCATTCTCATTGTCCTCTCGAACAATAGCATCTGTTTATCAAGTGTAGAACGATTGGTAAGTTCACCAGAACCAGTTACAAATGGTCTTGGTGTGCCCATTCCAGTTATTTGCTGTGCTATGAAGTGATCTAAAAACGATTGATACTTGTCAATACGCTTGCTTTCAAGTATGTCAAGCTTAACATAGTGTGGAACTGCTATTCCACTTAGCTCGTTTATATTCTTCATCATTGAAGATATCTTCTTCATTACGTCTGCTGAGGGATTTGGAAGAACTTTTGGGTCACCAACGCTTGCAGTTATTATTGGGAATCCCATCTTGTATATCGCTTGACCGGAACCTTTCTCTATGTTCCTCTTTACTCTTGCTTCATCATACAATGGCTCTATTATTCCTATTCCATTAAAGTTGTCTCCAACCGTATACATTGGTGTATGAACTATTATGTCTTTGTCTAATACGATTGCTCTTTGTCCACGCTGTGTCACTATCTTCTTTCCGGTTAGTTCATCATCTGTGGTATTATAATCTATATATTGAACATAATATTTTGGCTCTTTTGAAAGTATGTCATATATAAATCTGTCTTCAATTGTTTTTGAAAAGTCAATAAATTTTGGATCAAGCGTGTCAAGGCGTATTATGTCAGTAGATGATTCATTATATATTATTTCGTTCCACGCATTGCCATATATGCACATATGCTGGACCATCTTTGTTACTATTTCTGGAAAGTCAACAAGATTAGACCACCACTCCATATACTCTTGTTCATCTTTGTTTTCACATATGAACTCGTGGTTTGTAGACATTATTGTCTTTACATACAGGTTCACACCGTTGAAGATTACTGGATCTCTTACGTATATGTTTTCCAAATCAGATGGATATATTCGTGTTATTGCCTCTTTTTTGGTTTTTATAGAAACAGCCTTCTTAACTTCTTCAATCGCAGAACTTATTGTTTTTGCTACTTCTTGCTTTAGGTAGTATGGTTTTAAGTATTCAGATAGTTGTGTCATAGTATCAGATATAATATAAATATTATAATGCTATATGTTATATATGTATTCTAAGTATAAAAACCTACCGATTGCTTTATCGGTACTTTTTACTCTTGTTTATTTGATACACCATATCTTTTTCTATCCTTAAGTTCTTGAACTTTTCCTTTGTTCCAACCTGCAATGTTCTGGTAATATCCCGTGATTCTGGACCATTGCTGAATTGGTTTTCCGTCGTGTGGAAGGCTCTTTTCATATTCGGTTGCACATTTCCTAGAGCAGACTATCATACCATTTTCAGTTGGTTTTAGATCTTTTCCTATATCTGACTGCATATATTCTTTCTCTATATCCTTTTCGCATATTCCGCATACTAATTTTTTTTGTTCTTTCATTTTTAAGCTTACCACAACTCAATTGGAATTTCATGGATATCTATCTGAGATGATGCACCATAACAGGCAAGTGCAAGGCTCATAAACATATCATCATGCGCTCCAACAGACTTGTATGTTGATAATCCTGTCCTTGTTCGATCTGCAACTATTCTACTAAGCTCCTTTATAAGTTCATCTGTTACTGGAAGCGTCATACCATCATTCTTTCTGGGTATTATAACAAGGTTTCCTTCAAATAAGCGCCTTAAGTTGTCTATTATTAAGTTTCTATTTGATGGAGTGAATGACATTCCATCTGCAGGAACCTGATAGTTCTGTCTGAGATCGTCTATAAGAACACTTCCAAACACTGAAGAGTCTATTAGTATTCCCTTTGCATCAAATCGCTTGAACAAGTCGCTTATATATTGTGCCTGAAGATTGTAATCAAGCCCACGCTGTCTGAATATATTTGACACCTTAAACAAGTTTTCAGATTTCTTTATTATTGTAAATACACTGTAATCCCCTTCTGGTGAAAGAGCAAGATCTGCACCCATGTAATAATTGTCTTGCGGAGTTTGTTCCTCTTCAAGTGCAAGGTTTATGTTAAATGACTTTACAAGAATCTTTGGTGGGAATATCTGCCTTTCCTTTGCAACTACTTCACACATATATTCACGGGAGAAGTCAAGGCTTCCTGTCTTTGTCTTTATCTTCTCAAGCTTTTTCTTGTTGAATTTGGTAGGCCAGAGTGGCGTTCCATCCTCTTTTATGGCTTTGTATGTCTTGCAAACATATCCCATTGATGGATCACTGTTCAATTGCGCTATCAAGTCTATCTCAGTAAGTGGTGTTCCTATTACCATTATGTGTCCGTCTTTGTGATCTACCATCGGACTAAGGCTTCCTCTGAATATGCTTAAGTCCTGATACAAGCTTCCTTCATCTGCAAGAAGATAGTTAACATGTTCGCCTCTTATATTTATGGTATATGGTCTGCACATTACTTTACAGTTCGTAGTCATGTCCAACTCCTGCTTTGACCATGCAAGCTCTCTGCTCTTCGGCTTTAGGTTTAATAGTAATTCATTTGAGTTTATGTAGCTTCTTACAGCGTTTACTATCTTTATAGATTCCCTCATATTTGCAGATACTACAAGTATCTTCTGGTCTCTCTTAAATAGGGTTATCCATAGTATGAAGGCTATCGCAAGTATAGTTGTCTTACCGCTTCCTCTATGTGCAGTGATACATGTTCTGGGATTGTCATAGAACATCTTTATCCACTCAAGATGGTAGTCGGTTACTTCAAGCCCTAGGACTCTCTCTGCAAACTTTCTGAATACCTTGATATCTCCATTGCGTTCATACTCTGCACATGAACATGATACTAAGAATTTTTCAAGCTGTTCGCCTTTTAATATCTTATCTATTGATGTCATTTAATCTAAATTCTTCTTTGTTTTGTAATCCCACATTGTTTTTTTCCATACGTCTACTATCCTATAAGTATCAATTGAAAACTTATGGTCGTATGTTTGTTTTTTATGTGGTCGATGAATAAATTTATGAGAACCAGCTAATATAATTCTGGGAAGATACGCCTCTTCTTCTACACCACAGTAGAATCCACAATGCAAACTGTTATCTGTATAGACTGTCAAAAAATCTCCTAACATTAAACAATCTTTAATTTTTTTCCACTTCATTTTCTAGTATACATTAGCTCCCCTTTAGATATTTGGTAATTGCTATAGCCCCCACAATCTTTAATAACCACCTTAACACCAAGTCTCTTGCAGAAGTCATAGAAGCCATCTATTCCTGAGACATAGTAGTGTTTGTCGCTCCCTAAGAGATAGTAGAATCCCGTATGCTCAACAAACTTCTTTACTCGTGTGTCATAAACTGGTTCTGGCAATCCAGTACCATTCCTATTATAAGATTCTGGCTTAATCCTATAACAATTCATATATGTGTTCTCGATTATAACCCTTTCAGGCTTTAAGAATTCCTCAATTTGCCGTGAGTCATTGTCCATCAAGTATCTATATTAACGCCAGTAGTATATAAACCATACATTTAAACCATACATTATTACATTAAATGCCTTTACATTTAACCTTACACTTAATACACTAACATTCACAAACCGCTCGCTTAATTAGAATTAAAGAATCTGTGCTTTTCTTAACAAGGTTCTTATGTGTCGTTTTTCATGATTTTTCTTTAGAAAATTTTTAGGTATGACACAGGCTTTTTGGCTATTTTTTTCTTGTGAATCCTGTTTAATATACACATTAAAATATATCTATTGTAGTATATATATAATAATATACATATAACAATGGTGCTATTGTAATATATATATTATAACATATACTATATACTATCTCCTTTGCGTGATATGATTTTTGGCATCATTACTAATTTATCCTAATAACCTATATACTACAACATACACATTACATTATACACAATACTATATATTGTTCGCAATGTGTGTTATTGATACAATAAGAACCCCTCTAATAAGACATAAATAACAATCGCTATACACAAGACAAGCCCTTCAGTATAACGATTATTTGCCTTACCATGCGTATTTAGGGGGGTAGGACAATATTTCATTAAGACACAGAGTATCGGCTTTGCTGGGTCGATGGGTTAGGATAAAATGACCTCAAGTTAGGGATAACGTGAGTGATATACCTACTTAAAAGGACTTTAAAAGATACGTTGTAGTATATGCTGGATTATAGAGTGAACCTGCGATTTAAAGGTTTTTGTCTTTTTATCTCTGTTTTGTTTTAATTTAAACCAAAATGAAACTGAATTTTAGAGATAAGATGTTGATTATTGGAGAGACAGAAAAGTCTGCTTTAAAGATTTACAATAGAGCAATTCGTAGTATTATAAATGCTATGGATACAATAGATAAAGAGTGGATAGATTTTACTCAAGTTCTCTGATTGTAAATTGATTTTAAACAGATTTAATTCTTTTGTTTTTATATAGTTCTGAAGTTATTAACTTCATGGCGTAAAAACAAAAAGAGGTAAAAAACAAAAAACCAAAAATAAACAAAATGGAAATTGAAGTAGTAGAGATAAGGACAGGTAAAAGTGGTTGGTTTAAAGCAGAGCAGGGTGCAGATTTAGCCCAATCTGTTTTAGACTACGCCATAGAAAATGTGGAGGAGGCAAATATGGTTGGAAAAATCCAAGATTTAAATGACGGATATTGGATTGGCGTTGGTCAGAAAACACTTCAGAGTGCTTTTCCTGATTTAACATTAAACGACCATACTGAAAATAGTGTAAAGACACAAATGTCTAAAGAATTTTCAGACGCAGATAAAGGATGCACCGAGTTTGAGGGGAGTGATGGGAAAAAATACATACTTTCAAAACTTTCCTCATCTCACAAAAATAAGGTTGTATCTTTTAAGTATGAGAGATTGCCTGAATCTGCAGAGGAGACCGAGGAGACCGAAGAAAAAGAGGAGGATTAAATCTCCTCTATTTTATTTTTTAAACCAGATAAAAAGACAAAAATGGAATCGATTACGCAGATTGAAAACAGGATTAATATAAGGGATATTAACCAGAAAGTTGTCTTACATTTATCAAGTGATGACTTTCAAATAAGAAAACCCTTTTCAAGTGAATTTTATTGTCCATATTTACTGAAAATTACAATCAAGGGCAAGACATTTCAAATGTTTTCAGATACGCTTGACAAGGAAAAAATAGCGTTTTGGATTTTAAGATATTATCCAAATGCTGATTTTGCTGGAAATATTCCAACAGAGTTGCAGTTAAGTGAGATAAGACAAAAACCAGAAATCGCAAATCATAGAATTTCTATGCAGGGGATTGATTTATAAATCCCTTGATTAACTCTATAATCAGCATATAGCGTATCTTTTTTAGTTTTTCACTATAATTAGTTTCATATATTTTTAAATGAGAAAACACATATATATTTTTAACGCAAAATTAAAATGGCAGCAAGAAATATAAAGGTTGATTCATTGCTTTTAATGGTTGAAGGCCTTACATCAAATATTGAATTGCTTGACGTCTGGGAGATGATTAACGAAGATGTCGACTTAACAGAAACAGAGATTAACATAATCAAAGACAAGATAAACGAGAAGATGGAAATATTTGGAATCTTGTTGTAAAGTTCGGGAGCAACATTTGAACTATACGTTGTTTGAATTGTTGTTCTAATTAAGGAAGCGATTTATTGTATATATTTAACCGAATTTAACAGCAAAATACGAAGTAAATAAAGACAATGACGTTAACAAAATATTGTATTAACCTGAATAGAGTTGTATCTATAATAATAAAGACATCTGGATTTATTGTTCTATCAGCACTGATTCTTATATTCTTATATGCAATAAAGTATTTTAAATGTATGAATTGCATTTGGATTTTAATAATGCTCATATTTATATTTAGCATATCAATTTTAAATCTTATAGAAAACATATAAAATGGTTAAATGTCCGAAGTGTGGTGAAGATATAAAATATCTTAATCACTTTCAAAGTGGTGAAGTAAAATATACATATGATGGAAAGGATTATACTCAAATAGATATACTTCCTGATAATGCAGTTTTGGATTATGAATGTCCAGAGTGTAGTGAAGTATTATTTACAGATGAGGAAAAGGCAACAAACTTCTTATTGTAAAAAATAAATAAAAAATGAAGTGCAAAACGTGTGGAAAACTTATTAAAGAAAATACAGAAGGAAACATTAAGTATTGTCAAGGACACTCAATACTTTTATAAACATTATGATAAAAGAAGAACTATTAGCATTGGTTGCAGTCAATAACTCACGTGTTGTAGAGTTATCCTGCAAAGAGTGTGTTCATTGTGAACGGAGATCAGAACCAATAATGGTTGGGTTGTATAGAACATTGTTCTATTGCAACTTGTATAAGAAGTATCGCGGAACTAAGCCGTGCACACAATATAAACAAAGATGAAAAACAAGAGAAATTGCAGTTGTTGTGGAAAGTGTACAAACAATTTAATAAAAATAGAGGCCTGGGTTGGAAGGGATTACCTTTGTAATGATTGTTATAGTGCATATCGTAATAAGAATTAATAATAAAAAATGATGATACGAGCATTTATACTCTGGACAATAGGATTGATAACTCTTATAAGTGAAAAGCCAGAACTACTATTCATTATGCTAATCGCTGTTTATATAGAAGCATTAAAGATAAACAGAAAATAAATAGAATATGGGAACTTGTTCAATATGTGGTTGTGTAATAAGTCAAGAAGATGCAACTATAATATTAAGCGTAAAGTTTAAGCAGATTTATTATGCATTCTGCAAAACGTGCTACATAGAGAATATAGAACCTATGGTATTGTGCGAGAAGGATGATTACGAGGATTCAAAGTATGGGTTATAAATAAACTAGGATAAAATGAAGAATAAGAAAATTAAGATACGTTTCAGAAAGGACTTAAGAGAGACGTATGTATTATTTAAGTTATATGCAAAGATGAGATATGCGAGTTTTAGGCAAAGAAAAAACAAGGGAACTTTTGTGCATGCGTCACGAGAAGAAATTGAAGAAGTAGCAAAATTGTGTAATATCAAGATTGATAAGTGTTATTATTGCAAGAAGAAGATAAAAAAGAACGAGAAAATATCTATATACAATAAACCAAACAGGATTGTTTGTAATAGCATATTATGCACTGCTGAAGCAATAACAGAGTGGGAATAATGAAAGTTGAAAAACTAAAAATGAAATTTTTTGAATTTGACCAAAATAATAGTGGTGGTCATTTTGATGTAAATAAGAAGGTTTGTCACAGAGTCTTTATAGAAGCAAAAACAGAACAAGAAGCAATAGCAAAGTTTAAGCCAATGATTGAAGACCAATCTTCAAGTTGCCCTTGTTGTGGAGATAGGTGGAATATTGATTGGGCTGAAGAAATTACGTTTCCACTTGTGTATTCTAAAGAGAATAATATTATTTTAAAAGGTATTATTTCTTATTGTAAATACCTAAAAAAAGAACATGGATGGACTGAACCAGATTGTAGACTATATTATGCTAATGGAAAAATAAAGGATATATAATCATAGTCATAAAATGACAGACGAAGAAGAAGCAACAGTAGAGGCAGAAAACCCAGCAAATGAGGTTGATGTCTCAACTGAGGAAACTGTATCAGTTGATACAACAGTTGATACAACAGAAGACAAAGAAGAAGAAACACCAGCAGTAGAAACAACAACAGCAGTTGACGAAGCTTCTGAAGAGGAGAAAAAAGAGGATGAAGTTCCGGAAGAAGCAGATGTGACTGACAAGGAAGAGGCCACAGAAGAGGTAACAGAAAAAGCGGAGGGGGAATAAACCCCCCTTCTTTTTTTATATATAAACAAATAAAAACAAAACAAAAAATGAAAACAATAAACATATTGATTGCAATATCAATAATAGTTTTGTTGTCTTCAATATCTGCAATACCAATATATCAGAACAGTTCAAATGATGTTGAAAGTATTGACAATGAAACGTGGGATGAAGTGTTAATTGGTGAGAACTTTATACTATATCTAAATATAGAGACAATATATTTAGAATAAGTATGTGTTATTTTGTAAATTGATAAACGGATAAATGATAAAAGTGTGCGAGTACGTGTCGATTTGGAATTAATTTTACACCAGTAAGCAAAAATCCGCCCTGCTGCAATACCGATGAAATACTCGGTATAACATTTAAACAATGTTGGTTGAAACTAAAGGTATTGGCGTGGCGTGCCCAATAAGTCTGAAGCGTATTCTTTTATCAGTCCAAAGTTTAGAATAAAATGAAGAAGATGCAGGTTATGGTATTACAGAAAAAGAAACAAAAATGAAAATTAAAAAACAAGGGAAGAATGAAAATCTTGACGGAAGAAGTATATTGAATACAAAGATGTGTGATGAACTTGAAAATGAGATAGTTATTGATACTGCTATTCTTGGAGGACTTGGTTCAGAAATGGATGTGTTTCTTGAAGGGAAGAATACGTCTGGAGGAATAGAAATGATGATATCTCTTAATGGTTCTTGGATAAATAGAACTCAAAGGAGATACGAAACAGAAGAAGAAGCATTAAAAGATCACAAAGAAATAGTTAAAAACTTCAAAGAAAAGAAAATTAATCATATATTAACTTTTCATGAAGTGTGCGGAGGAGGAAATACATTATCTGAAGAAGATAATTTATTGAGAAGTCTTATAAGAACAAAGAAACGCAGATAGGAAAGATGATTGTGTATAGTGCAGTTTTAATGTTTTTTGCCTCGCAATTAGCAGATAACTGATATCCCCACATTATGCATAGTTTATCTTTTCCTGCAAAGTTTTAAAGGTTAAAATTAAAATGAAACACGTGATGCCAGAAGATAGAAAACTAAAGATAATTCATAGTTCTTTGAAGTATCTTTTGAAAACACTTGATAACAAAATAACAGATGCAGGATACAATGATGGAGTATTCTGGTATGAAATATAATAAAAACAAAATGAGTTACAATTTAGATGATTGCGGAGGAGCAACGGATTTTATAGCAGAGCATGCAGAGGAGTGTATTCTTGACGACCTTGATAACTTTGTTGAAAAGCATCTTGATGCAATATTAGAATCATTAGAGCGAGTTAAGAAGTCATTAGATAAACGGAATATTGAAATATGTGAAAATTGTAAAAACCCAACACAACGAAGTAATCTTTGTTTTGTTAAAACAGAAAGAGGATCAGAAACGTGGTGTATGAAATGCACAGAAGAACAGACAAACTTTTTAAATCTAATATAATAAAACATGGAACGGTTTAGATGTAAATGCGGAATAACAATAGTAAAAGAGATAGACAGATACAAGTATTTTAGGCATTGTTGTCCGAAGTGCAATTCAACATATAGACAATTAAGACATAAGTGGGAATATTGTTTAACGAAACACCCCTTCTTTCTTAAGACATTGGCTGTATTGAACAAGACAACTGAGATATCAGAAGCAGAATTTTCAGACAAGATAAAGACAATGTTAGAAGTGTGTAAAGAATTCAAAGTTGAACCAGTGCTATATCATAACGAAGCAGTTGGTGTAAGGGTATATGCAAAAGGTTTAAGGATGCATCTATACGACCTTGATAGTAAGGATTATGAAGGCCTTTATGAAAGTGAAAAATGATATTTGAATTATATATTGTTAAAGAAGAGGAGAGAAAATTATTAACTATCGGTATTCTTGAAAAAATAAGAAAGATTCACGAGAAGAATCTTATGGATATGCAGATAGTTATGAGCAAGGATAATGAGTTGGTTGCACTTATTGCTGAACCAATGTTACAGATAGTTGATAGGGTTGAAGATTAATAAAATGAATACACGACAAAGGGTTGTCTTTTGCATATTGATGGAAGGCAACAACGGAATATTAGAAAAGGCACCTGATTATGTTGAGGAGAAGTTTGAACGTTGTTTGGATATGGCAAATCCTGAACTACTTCTTGACACGAATAATCTAAATAAGTTTAAGGATTATTGCAATAAGTGGGATATTGATTATTAAGAATATTATAGGAGACGAGGACGGAGAGGAAAGCCGTAAATAACCCGTTCTGTGAAAGGATAGATATTCCAGCATAAGTCGGGATTTCGCTACTGGAAATAAGAGGAGCTATAATCGTTGCAGGTTCGAATCCTGTCGTCTCCATTAATTTTAAACCATGATGAAAGATGACGATAAAGAACCAATCTATGCATTTGACAAGAACGAGTATCGTGTTGAGATTAATCAGGATAAAAAAAAGATGAAAACCAAAAAAGAAGAAAGGGAAGATGAAAAAAGAATTTGTTCCGTATGTCTTTCAATCAAGACTCGAAAGGAGATAAACGAAGATTGCGAGAATGGTGGAATGGGAATGTGTATGTGCCAATGGACTTGCGACAATAGGGTTTATTATCCTTATGAGGACTTAAAAACCTGTAGGAAACATTTACTGCATCAGATTGATGTTGCGAAGAAGCAGTTGGAACAATTTGATAACAGGGTTGAGATGAAATAAGATGGCAGTAAGTATATTTAAACACGTTGTTTTTGAATTTAGAATTAATAAGGATTCTCCATTAGTAGGTATGAGTGGAAAAGAAGTGCAAGAACTGATTGATAGGGACTACAAAGGTTTAAAAGTAAAATACATTATTGTTTAAAAATGACCGCAGACAAAACCCCAAAGGAAATCATCAAAGAACTTTCACGGATTGA
>Ga0307928_10001760_pt1 | contig 16484 bp, 32 predicted proteins | sample AceLakmetagen232_FD_201815 | JGI IMG/M metagenome (GOLD analysis project Ga0307928, IMG submission 201815) | Saline water microbial communities from Ace Lake, Antarctica - #232 | ecosystem: Environmental > Aquatic > Non-marine Saline and Alkaline > Saline | place: Antarctica: Ace Lake... | reverse complement strand
TGTGATGACTACCAAGAAGGTATTAATATGCAATGTGCTAAATGTGACGAACCAAAATATAAACACCGAAACTAGTATTACTTACAACGGAAATAATAAAACACGTAACGATATGAAAGCAGAAATTGTACAAATAGATACACAGCTAGAACAAGAAAACATAACTAACAAAGAAGCACAAAAGCAGTTATGTGATTTATTTAGTGTTAGTGGCAGTGCCTACGCTGATTTCAACTTTAATGTAGGTTGGAATGATGCAAAAGAAACTGAACGAACTAAGCTAATAGAATTGATAAAATTACCAACAAGGCTCGACGGTGTTTACTTTTGGGAATGGATACATAAATTGCATTGCCACTAACAAGTCGCTAAACAACACTTTTATTGCAATAAAATGAAACAATATACACAACGTCAAGTAATTATGATTACAGAAATTCAAGCAAATAGTTTGAGTAAACTAAAATCCTACGATGTAAATGTTTCACAATTTATTAGACAAGCAATAAAAGAAAAAATAAAACGAGACTGGGAAAATATTAAAGAACCAAAACAAATTAAAACACCTTTTTAAAATAATCGAAAATTTAATTATCATGAGAGAAATAATACCCTGGCAAAAAGAAGATAACAGACGAGAATTTGAACATTGTGATGAAGAGTTTTTAATAGCAGCATTTCCAGAGGAAAATGCTCCTCCACGTAATAATTGTATTTGTATATTTACAAAGGTTTCTTGGAGTTGGAAATTTGGGGGTACAGGATGGGTTTGGATTCCGCTAACTTCTAATGAGTTAATAAAGAAGTCTCATAGTTGTATAAATGATATAAAGTTCAACACTCTTAATAAAGATTATTGTCGTGTATACGCATTCGATTCATATGATGAATTTTTAGATTATTGTGTTAAGTTTAGAAAAAAATAATGAAAGAAAAAACAAGAAATTTATTACTGGAGGCATGGGCTTATTGTGATGACAACGATAAATCTACTGAATTTATGATTGAATACATGCAAGATGTAGCAAACGTAGACCTTGATTGTGTAATAAATTTTATCCAGAAGACTACCATTGAAGAACGTCAAAACTATAACTCATAAATATTTCCTAGCGGGATTTTTTAGTATAACATTTTGTCAATTCAATACTTTTTCATATCTTTGTTTTTATAATAAAAACAGAAAACTAATCATTAAAGACGTGCAAGAACCTCTCAAACAATAAGACAATTCCATGAAAGCAAGGAAAATAAGAAAGGCCAGGAAAAAACTGGGCAAACTTCAAACATACACCATTAGAGAAACCTGCAGCTTATTTGGAGACTTCTTTGGAAGTAATAGAATGTGTTTGATAATGAGCGACCATAAAGTATCCTCTACCTCACCCATAAGAGCTATCAAAGTATATATGAAACAATATAAGAGAGATAGTAAACAGAAAAATGAGTACGAACGAGAACAATACACAGAAACCACGGAGAAATGGGGTAAATTGATGGTGGTTGATAAAAAAGGATACAAAACATTTTATTAATAAAATTATGATAACATTTGAAGAATTGTCAACAGGAAAAGAAGGTGTGTTGAAAATCTTAAAAGATATTGACCATGAATTTTATATTCTTGGTAATTATAAAATATACTTCAAACGTAAAGATGAAGTTGTTATAAGAGTATTGTCATCTGAAAAATAAGAATAATGGAAGGAAAAAAAATAAAAGCAGGCGAAGTAACTGGAATAGTAGAGCTAGTCTATATGGATGCTATAGCAACTGGCACATGTGAGTATGTAACAATAACTCAACTCTTAGTTAGAGACGAAAAAGGCAAGTGTCATGTGATAAGACCAAGAGATGTGGAGGAAATTATAGGTACAGCTAAAATGGTATATAATTCAGAAGCAGAAAAATCACATTAATGAAAGAAACAGAACTTGCCAAGATATTTATTGATTACCTATCCAAAGACTTTGAGATATTCAAAGAAGTTTGGGATGTGGATATTGTTGCCTGCAATAAGCCAGTTATGATAGCTGTCGAAGTAAAGACATCTCTTAACTTCAAAGTAATAGAACAAGCTTTCAATAATAAAAGAAGATTTCATTACTCATACATAGCTGTGCCAAAACCTAAAGGATACCACTTTGGAACTCATATATGTAAGGAATACGGAATAGGAATCTTATATTATGATAAGAAGTATGGTGGGGTCTCCGAGAAAATAAAACCAGAGCTCAACAGACATGCTAAGTTTCGCAAAATTGACCCCTTCTACAAAACAACAACTGCAGGAGCAAAGTCAGGCGATACCACAACACCATTCAAAAACTCTATCCAAGAGATAATAAGGACGCTCAAGAGACATAATGGAGAGTTACCACTAAAGACTCTCCTGGAAGGGAAAAGGTTCCACTGGGGCTCTATCTCATCTGCTAAACAATGTATAATCAAATATTGTAAGCATGGGGTAATAAAAGAATTTGATTACGATAAAAAAAATGGAGTACTTAGACTAAAGAAAGATGGAAAAATTTAACCTAGCATATATTTGTCTTGATACCATGCTAGGAAATTTAAAGTATGATAAAGAAAAAGGTGAATATGAAATGTCTCAAGAAGAATTTGAGAGTTCTATAATAGACTGTTCCATCTATGCAAATACTATTGGAGAGGCTAAACGTAAAGTGCTAAACAAAATGAGTTCTAACCAAATAATAACGTTCAGGTTAAAAGATGATATGCTAGATTTGTGGAAATGGGGGAATAACAAAACTATTGTTATAGTTAAAGATATGGTAAAAAATATAAAATCAATTCATGTTCATTGCAAAAAACCATATGGAGGAGCTATCTGGGTATTTGGAAAAGTATCTGTATACTCTAAAGTGCAATAAATAAGAAAGATGAATAAATACAACATACAACATATAGATTTGGATAGCCTTTTATTTTCTATGGTGAAAATCTCAGGAAAAAAAAATCTTTATAAACTTACCTAGGAAGACTACTTAAAACATGAAATAATAACACATGTCTATGGAGATAATGTTGCCAGCGCTAGGAGTAAATTTTTATCAAAATTTTCATCTGACAAATACATTAGTATATCATTTAGCATTCTTAATGAAAAATATACATTCTGGGACGCGTGTCACTGTGGTGATAATCAAAGTCTCCTATTTTATGTTAATCAAACCTCTTCCGAAATAAGAGAATTAAGGTTGTTTGGTGAACCATTTTATATAAATTTTAAATCTGTGGGACTTCTTAGAGGCGAACGTGAAGATGAAGAAGAAGAGGACGACGAACATGTTTATGAATATTATGATGAATAAATACGACATACAATATATAGACCTGGATAACCTTATGCTTTCCATGATGAAAGTCCCAGGTAAAAATATCTACCTAGTATCCAGAAAAGACCTTTGTAAACATATAACATATATAACTCTCTACGGAAACTCAAAAGATGAAGCCCTATTCAAATTTCTATCAAAATTTTCATCTAATAAATCCATGCACATTTCGGCTCGTAATTGTTCGCTACAAAACTGGTTTTGGTCTTCATTCACCCTACTCGCAAAAGTTCTGTTTACAATAGAAGATAACGGAATAACAAAAATAAGAGGAGTCAAAGGGGGATATATAATATTTCGAACTGTTAAAAATATGAAACAACATTTATTTAGGACAGAATTAGGCTGTAACATTTAGGACAATTATCCGTATACAATAATAATAAAAATAAACTAATGAAAGAATTTGTATTAGGATATATTACCTACGAAAACATGATTTCAATCATGAAACCTTTGAATAAGGAAAGAACTCCATTCTTTATCGAGGAAGACAAAACAGTGTTTGAAATACATGCAAAGGACATAGAAAAAATAACAATAAAACAAACCATTGTAGCCAGTGATGAAGTAGGCGCTGATAAGAAATTGATTAATAAAATTCTGGATGGAGAACAATTTATAATATATGACACTTATAAAGATATGGCTCCAGAGATTATACTACCACTCCCGCTAATGAAAACAGATGGGGTTGTGATAGTAACAAAATTTAAAAAGAATGAAACCTATAACTCAGAGATATCAAAAATTATTTATTGCGGAGAATTTCTAGAGTTTGTAAAAGTAAAACACCTAAGAAACATAAATAGATAATATGCATCTTTTAAAGATAAAAATAATAGAAGATTTTAGATGTCTCAAAGAGGGTACAGAAATTGATATGCTACCCCTAACTCTTCTAGTAGGAGAACAAGGCTGCGGAAAATCATCTTTACTCGAAATATTGCAAGAAAACGAGATAGAGACAACATTATCCGAGGATGCCCAGATAAATGGTGTAGACTCTTATTTCTTTGACTCGGAGAGAATGAACCCTAGAATGAATAGTGTAGATGAATATACAAATCCTGATAGTACATCAAGGGGCATTGGGCCTACTGCAAAAGCATTAACACATTTTGAATCTCATGGAGAAACGCTTAGGAAATTCACAGTAGATAGAATTAAGGACATCAAAGACTGTGTTCTGCTAATGGATGAGCCAGAAGCTGCTATGTCTCCAAAAAACCAATACAAATTAATAAAAGAGTTTAAGAAAGCAGTTAATAGGAACGCTCAACTAATAATAGCTACTCATTGTATACCCCTAATCGAATCTGTGGAAAAAGTGTATTCTCTTGAAAAACTCAAATGGATTAGCTCAAAGAAATTTATAGAACAATCTAAGAAAATATAATGAAAAAATTAACAAAAGTATTGTGTGAAGAAGAATTGTTTCAATTGCAAAAGGAAATAGAATATTACGAAAATAAAGGTTATTCTGCAATACAATCTATGCAAATTCAAACAGTAAAAGATAATGGTTGTTTTTTAGGAAGCAAAAAACAATTATATAGTATAACAATGCAAAAACGGGTCAATATAAGAAAAAAACAGGTCAATATAAGAAAAAACAGAAATAGATGAAAAACAATAAATGTCTCAAACTTCTATATAAACCCCTAGTAGTATTTTCAATCATATTTAATCTATTTATAATACTATTAGCTACTACTTTAAAAACAGATTTAAGTATTGTTATACTCACAATACTCTCAATTGTATTTGTGGTCACATGGACATTTAATTGTATAGTAATATTAATATGGCTTGGGCTATGGAACAAAAGATAAAAATTCAATATAATGTTTGAAATAGAAGGTGAAAATAAAGTATTAAAATGGGTTTTCGCAATAGTATGGCTTGCAATAATAGCCTTTACACCTGTATGGTTTGGATTTTTGCTATTGCTATTTTAAAAATATTAATACGACAAATAGAATTATGAAAAAATTTACAAAAAAATATAATTATAATGAATGTTCCATTGAGGAACTTGAAAAGCACATGGATAGTTGTTGTAGAAATAAAATGGACGAAGAAGTTCGAAGACTATGCGACGCTATGAATGCTCTTCCTGGAATTGAAACATCTAACTCATGCTGCGGACATGGAGCACAACAATTATCAATCTTTTTTAAAGTAACAGACTCAAAACAAGGATTGTTTTTTCTTACTCGATGTGTTGACCGTAGATACTGGAAATATGGATATTTATGGAATATTAAATTGTCTGTGGGAGATATGTGCGAAGAAAATGGAGAGCTGCCTATAATGTATCACCTTAATAGTGGACCTATAGTGGATGAGGACGCGTACATCCAAGCGCAAAACCTTGTGGAAAATATGGAGTCTCATCTAAACCATAAGGGATTTCTAAAAGGCTACGAAATTGATTTGAAAAAATTTGATTTATGAAAATATTTTACAAATTCGGTAATTATCCTTACCTTTACCAACTATAATAATGCTAAGAATATGAATCATAAGAAATTAATAATGGACGGCCTTGAAATAGATGAAGGTATAAGTTCTTTAATTCAAAAACTGTGGAACAATAAAATTGAAACTGTACAATGTTGCCAAGGGGGTGATATTGTAGATAAAGAATCTCGTTTTACACATAAAGAAAATGGAAAAATAATAGAAAATGCTCATATTATTTTTTTAACTAAAGACTTAGAAAAAATAAAATCTTTTCTTCCAGAAAATACTGATTATGCAATTGGAGATAAAACTAAAAAAGGACATCTATCAGAATGGTTAGGAAGTTTTGATGGAACATGGGCAAATTTTATTCATAAAATATAGAAAAAGCCTACTACGGAAAATTAAATTAATACTTGCAACATAAAATATAACTTTACATATACAATAATATGAAAAAAGCTCAAGAATCACCTAAGAAAAAAAGAAATCCATATACACTGGTTTGGTATAAACAAGGTTGGAGCAAACAAAAAACAAAAGATAATAATACAAATTATTGGCAGTGGGAAGCAGACAATAGTGACCTTAAAGAATATAAATGTACCGACTGCCAAAAGGTAAGCATGAAAAAAGATAATGGTGAAATAAGAGTAGGGTTTTGTGATAATTGCGAGCATCCTCTCTGGAACGATAAAAAACTTAAATAAGGATGAAAGATAATAAAGGGAAGAAATATCCCCTAGATGTTATCTTTCAAAAAGAAATAGCTTGGCTAATATGCGATGCCGTTATCTCAGACGAAACCGCTATAAGGCCAGTTGTCCTAATCAAAACTGAGAAATTAATTAAAAAATCATGAAAACTATGAAGGTAAAAACATTTCAAAAAACATTCTGGGCATACTTCTCCTCACTCATATTTTTAGGTTGGATAACACTAATAATAAGCCTAGCCGTCCAAATACCAAAAATGTCCTCAGAAGAAACGGAAAATCTTATTGTAGGCACCATCTTAATGCTGGTACTAGGAATTATAATGTTTGGATTTGCTATAACGTTATCCAAACTAAATGAGAAGATTAAAACAATTAAGTTTAAAATCATCTCAATTGATATCTGGAGCCACGATAGCCAAAAATATATTACAAAATACTTCGTAAACGAAATAGAAGAAAGACAAAAGATTATCTACCAATGGAGATATAAACTATATACAACAGACACCGAACCAGACGGAGACCTCTTACTAAAAAAAGAAGAATGGAGAGCTAAACATGGAACTAGATATGAAACAAAAGAAGAAGCTATGAAATCTATAATAGAATGGGTAAAATCCACACTCGATAGAGAAGTTACAAATAAAGAGAAAACTTTTAAGAATGTCTTGTTAGTAGACGAAATCTCATACGAAGATGTCGTGAAAATAATAAAAGAGGAAAAATAATAACATGACCAAATTTGACCTAGCATATATTGATTATGAAGATGTAATGAATATCTTAATAGAAGATAAGACCATCTCTTATAAAGCCTTAATCAAAAAAACATCAACTAATTAAGTAGGCTCATATGAAATTGAATTGTGATAAATGTAGTAAGATAGTCGGTGATTATTTAATAGGTAATCCTAATATTGGTTTTTATAGTAAAAGAACAATCGAAATTCCCCTCTATGATAATAATCAAAGAAAGATAGGAGCAACAAAAATACCAGACTTTGAAATAGATATTCTATGTACTGATTGTTGGGATGTAAAAAACCAGGCTCATGAATAAATACGACGTACAACATATAGACCTTGATAGCCTAATATTCTCAATGAGAAAAGTCCGCACCCTTACTGAGAGCGTTACATCCTACATAATAACCCCAGAAGACTTCCGCAGACATGTAATAGAAACTACCATATACGGAGAGTCCCAACAAGATGCCGAACTTAGATTCGTTAGCAAATTCCCCTCTGATAAATTTATACACATAGATTTTGATGGTACAGAGATTGACCTTGAAGGTACAGGGCTTGCAAACTGTAGATTAAAGTATTGGTTCTGGACTGAAATACTCAAACCAACCAAAGTTACTGTTATTAGATTAGGAGGGCCTAGTTTTAAAAGTCCTAAGGATAGAGCATACGTACAAAATTCTAAAGATAATAGCCAAGGAGCATGCCTAACGTTTGAATCTGTTAAACGTATCCGAGAGAGGTTGGGGGCATAACTGCAACATTCCATCCTATTTCTCGTATATAACAATATGGCAAAAACAATGACGAAATTAAAAAACCCAGTAAGAGAGTTTACACATAAAGAAAAAATAAAATTTATTGAATATGCTCTGCGAGAATTACATAAAGATAAAATAGAATATAACAATGGATATTTATGTCATCATCTAGAAGCTTATTGTAGTAATATTTTACAAATAAACACAACACCTTATCGCTGCACATTCAAATTAACAAAAATAGTATTCCCAGAAATGAATCTGGCCATGTTAAGAACAAGGAAAGGAAAGCGTCATAAATTTGATGGCGTTGGGTGGACAGCTGTGTGGGAAGCATACAACTATACAATAAGAATTAGATTTCTGAAACTGTTAATGAAGAAGATTGTGCCTACATCATGTACAAACCCCTTTGTTAACTATAAAGAAAACCCCGTGGGACATTGGTGCGCCCATTGTGATTTCAAGAACTGTAAAGAATAACAACTATGCAAACATTTGACGGACATATAGAAAGAAATCTGGACAATATTGAAGTAGTTCCAGGTGAAAAACAATTCCTCGAATACTTCGAGAGATGTAAGAACCAAGGGGTAGAGCTAATTCAAATAAAAGCTCAACTATCATACCTAGAAAAACAATATCATAAAGAAGTAACAAAGAAGAAAAATTCAGATGGTGACCATCTTTGGATATACGATAGAACATTAACCCAACTATTCGACAAATGGGTAGATATACAATAAAACATGGCAAAAGAAACAATAGAGCTAAAACTCAAATCAAACAAGCAAGAATATCGTGCTATTCCTCGGAAAAAAAGGTTCGAGATATATGAAAAGTTGTTGGAAAAGTATGAAGAATATTGTGCTGCTTCTTTGACATGTAAAACAGGGGAAGGAATGTGTTGCGTTTTAGACCTTCTCTATGATATAGAAAGAGAGGGCGGCCTTAAAAGAAGGAGCAACTACGGAGCTTGTAGTTATATTGCAGGCGTTTATGTTATCTTTGATGGTGGTCTTCCTGAAATATACGATGAGTATAAAATTGCTCAAAAAAAATATCCAAAGAGAGGTTCCAAATGTGCATGGGAATCAATTAGAGAAAGAAGAGACGTTCTTAAAAAAATTATTCAAAACAAGAGAGAGAAAATGAGATTTATAAAACCTTTCAGTTCATTCAAATATTGTATGGACTATAGAAACTCCACCAAAAATATGTGGAAGATGGCGCTTCGCGACCCAGCTTATCTAATGATATGGGCAGTGAACTACCCACAAACGCAAAAGCGATTTATGGGCTTCGTAATCAAAGCGTGTACTAATGTACTACTTTAGCGATTGCAGGATTGTTCCTAATCCCAAAATTTAATATATTTTTACCTGCATTAATATCTCTATCTTCCGAATGTCCACACTTATCACAATTATATGTCCTATCTGAAAGTTTAAGGTCTTTCTTGATATTTCCGCAAACATTACACAATTTACTGCTCGGTTCAAATCTTCCAATTACAACAAGATTTTTACCTTGCCATTCAGATTTATATTCAAGCATTGTTCTTAATTGCCTCCAACCCATATCAGATATTGCCTTTGCTAAACAATGGTTTTTAACCATATTAGAAACTGCTAAATCCTCAATACAAATTGTATCATAAGTATTCACTGATTCAGTAGATATTTTATGCAAATAGTCAGTCCTTTGGTTACGGATTTTCTCTTGCAATAATGCTACTTTTAATTTTTGTTTTTCTCTATTAATACTTCCTTTTACTTTTCTTGCTAAACTTCTTTGCTCAACTCTTAATCTTCTTTGTTGTGATTTAAAAAAGTTTTTATTTTCATACACAGCCCCATCAGAAGTGATAGCTAAATCTTTAATCCCAAAATCAATTCCTACACTTGTGCTTGTTGTAATTATTTTCTTTTTAGGTATTTCTTTATCATTATCAACTAAAATAGATACAAAATATTTACCAGTTACAGTCTTGGTTAATGTTACTCTTTTTGGTGTTCCTTTAAACTCTCTGTGATAATCAATAGCAATCTCTTTTAATTTGGGAAGTTTAATAACATTGTCTTTAAATGATATTTCATAACCTTGTGGAAATGTAATTGATTGTTTAGAATATCTATTTTTATATTTAGGGAACTGCCCTCTACCTTTAAAAAAGTTTTGATATGCAGTGTCCAAATTTATTAAACTGTGTTGTAAAATTTGACTTGGACATTCCTTTATGTAATCAAATTCTTTTTTTAATTCGGGTAATTGATTGATTAAATCATATTTAGATATTGATTTTTTATTAGAAGCATATGCAGTAGTCTTAGTTTCTAACCCTAAGTTAAAAACCAATCTATTAACACCAAAGTACCTTTGTAATTGGTCTTTTTGAGTTTCTGTTGGGAAAATTCTGTATTTATATCCTTTTAACATCTATTATTAAATAGTCTAATATTTTGTAAAGATACATAATTTTTAATTAAAGTTTGTGTTTTAGTTAAATTATATTTAATTAATGCCGTATTTAGTTTAAATCATTCCGTCTTCGGTTGTAAATAATTTAAACTAAATACTACATTATGCAATCAAACTACATTTCTACAAATCACTCAAAACATTACTTAAAAGCTCATATTATTATAGTTTGCAAGTATCGTAAGCCATTATTATTTGGTCAACTCAAACAAGATATGCACAATATTCTACAAAATATTATCTCTAATTCAGATTTTAGTGTAGAAGTCTATGAGTCAGATTTAGACCACTATCATTTTCTTATTCGTTATATACCTCGTCTTTCAATCTCTCAAATAGTTCGTAGGTTAAAACAAGAGTCCACTAAACTCATTTGGCAATTACACCCAACATTACTTCGTAAAGAGTTTTGGTACAAAAATACATTTTGGTCAAATGGTTATTTTGTTTGTTCAATCGGTGAAGCATCACCAGATACAATTCGTCAATACATTTTAAGTCAAGGTTAGTGGTCGCTTACATCCCATCCACGCAAAAGCGATGAATGGGTTTTACGCTCCTTTTTATAAACTTAAGCCTATTAGGCTACACCATTTACCTTCTTACTTCCCTATAAATATATTTTTTCTTTGCAGACTCATTAAATATTCATATCTTTACTCAATGACAAAGAGATTTCAAGAAAGTAACAAAATTATTCAACTATGGAGATATAGATGGTATATTCTTATTCCAATATTGTGGATTTGGTACTCAACTGTAATGCATATTAAAGTTTTTTATGACGAAGTTGTTGACGGAGAATTAATTCATACAGATAAATATAATATAATGCGTGGAAAAACTCTCTGGGAAATTTTAAAAGGTAAAATGCAATTCAAAATGAACTGGTATCATACACATGAAGAAGTGTGGGATAAGATGAAGTCGAAATTAAAACGTAAATAATATTTTACAGTAACATGAAAAAATTATATTTAAAAAGATGCGAGAAAACCAATGTTCTTACTAACGATAAACATGCATACGAATTAAAAGAGACTGACTGCGGAAGATATTTTATATGGAAATCTAAATACCCCAGAGACCATAAAAAAGTTGATAGGTGGTCAAATGGGCTAAGTCATAAAGATTTTGATACCAATGAAGAATTTCACAAGGCATATGATGCTTTTGGTAAGGAAATTGAAGCTAACAAAGCCATGGGGACTTGCTTTGAGTTGGCTAAATATAATTATGAATGGTATCTTGGTAGAGAGAAAGACAGTGAGGAATATCTAGAGGGGAATAAGCAGTATATAAAACCTAATGGCAAAAACCCTAGGGGAGTTCAAATATATACAGGCACACCCGAGAGTAATGCCAAAAAGCATTATAACAGAAAGGATAATAAAGAACCTTACGGATGGGGCTCAATATTTAACGGATATGGAAATTATTGGTATCTGGTGGATATGTGGAAACATTCTGATAAATTCTTTGATGATAAAGGAAAAGAGATTTTTTATGACAGAGAATTCTACGATTCAATCCAACACAATAATTCTGCGGCAAAAAGAGCTCTAGTCGAATTAAAGAAGTTAGTTGAAGAGAAAGAAAAGACTGGTGATATGGAGCTGTATGAAAGATACCAAGATTGTCAAAACTCACTAACAATTAAAGAGTTCACTGCGGAGCTTAGATTACAGTATTACTTTCGAGAAAAAACTGCCGAAATGAAAAAGGAAATAAAGAAAATTCTCCCAAGAGATAAGAGTGTTTTAAAAGATAAAATATTTCACGAAATAAAATTTGACAGTAGGAGCGAAGAGATACGTTATAGTGCTTACTCAACAATAAATTAAAATGAAAAAAGATTTAATTTTAAGGAATTATCAAATTCCCGCCTCTGATTATATAATGAACTCTGAAATGTGCGTTTTAGTAATATGCCCAAATGGAGGCAAGACAGAAGTTTCTATCCGTATAATTGAACGATATTTGAAAGAGAATCCAAATGCCAGGATTTTGATTCTAACACATTCAACCAATGTCTTACTTGATAATTATGTCAACAGATTAAATTCAACAAACGTAAGTTTTGAATATACTACGGAATTTAAAAAAGATATCAATGTTCATATTTGCCTACCTCAAAATAGACGTAAAATATTTGGCACATATGATTTCCTCATTGTAGATGAAGCACACGAAAATTATCTAGCACCAAGAGTTCAGGGTATTATTGAACAAGTTAAACCTACAAAACAATTGTTGTTAACTGGAACCCCATCAAAGTTTATAAAAGAGGGCGGGTATGATTGTTATTATGTTGCAGCAAATGAAATAAGTAACGAATACTTTTCAAAATTGAACGTAGAACTTGTCGCATCAAACTATGAGTGGGTGGGACATTATAATTCCTTACATGAAGTTAAAGAAGAATTTGTCTTTGAGTTAGAACAAACCAAGAAGACACTTGAGAATGTTATAGGCAAATTGATTGAAAGATTGAAAAAGGAGTTTTCTCCAGAACAATTTAATCACCCATCTTTTTTCACAAAATTGAAATCTTGGGCATTTACTTATAAGTCGATTGGTAAAACATTGATTGTTTGCAAAACAATTGAACAGGCGAACATGGTTTATGAAATTCTCAAAAATAATGATGTTAGTTGTGGAATGTCACATTCCGATTGCGACGTGGAGAGCGAAGTGATTAGAACATTCAAAAGAAATGAAATTGAGTTACTGGTAGTAGTAAACAGAGCTCGTCTTGGATATAATGACGAAGACTTAAAAAACATTATAGACATTTCGGGAACTCATAATCCCGACATCATTTATCAGATGATGATGAGAGCTGCAAGAGGAAATCCAAATATGCAAAAATATTACTTAAAATTAACACCTAAACAACTCCATAACATGTCGCTGACTCATATATCCGTGGCAGTAGCCTTGATGCTTACTGACAAGAAGTACTTGAGCACATACAACGGCGCAAATTTTAATGGTTTGGAAATACCCGTCCTTAAAGAAAATGAAAGAAGTGTTAAGACAGGTGACGGAGATGGAGATGGTGAAGCAACAAGAGATTATAGAAAGAAAAATTACTTGCCAGAAATTATGCATGATGTTATAGATTCTTTTAAAAATGTTTTGCATAATCTTGACAATCCCGCAAGTATTTACAAAATGACCACCATTGCCGAAGCTAAGATAATTCTTGGGCATAAAAGTAGAATAAAATATACTCGTGAAATGATATTTGCTAGTGCTGCAGGAGAAAAAATATAGTGGAAAAAATAGAAAGTAAATATAATTCATTGGCTGAATGGAAAGGCGCACAACCAAGCTTTTATGCGGCGGCATCTAGAGATGGAATGTTGCTTGAAATATGTGAGACTTTTGGTTGGGGTTATAATGGAAGATTTACAACAGAACAATTTATCAATAGAGCTATTGAAGTACATGACGATAAATTTGATTATTCTTTGGCTGACTATCAAGGTTCAGGTTCCGAAGTTAAAATAATTTGTCCAATACATGGTGTTTTTGAGCAAAATGCAGCTGTTCATTTAGCTGGAGGGGGATGTCCTAAGTGTACTGGTAGATATAAAACTACCGAAGAAGTTATAAAAGAATTCAGAGAAGTACATAGAGATAAATTTGATTATTCTTTGGTTGACTATCAAGGTTCAGATTTTGATGTAAAAATAATTTGTCTAATTCATGGTGTTTTTGAACAACGTACAGATGCACATTTAAGAGCCAAAGATTGTCCGAGGTGTCTTGGTAGATATAAAACAACCGAAGACGTTATAAAAGAATTTAGAGAAGCGCACGGAGATAAATTTGATTATTCTTTGGTTGACGTTGTGGGCGTTACTAAAAAAGTAAAAATAATTTGTCCAATCCATGGCGTTTTTGAACAAACCCCAAATCATCATTTAAAAAGCAAAACTGGTTGTCTTAAGTGTGCTGGATATGGTAAAACAACCGAAGACGTTATAAAAGAATTTAGAGAATTACGTGGAGATAAATTTGATTATTCTTTGGTTGAGTATAAAAATGCTAAAACCAAGGTTAAAATAATTTGTCCAACCCATGGCGTTTTTGAACAGAGTTTTGAAAGTCATTTAAAAAACAAAACTGGTTGTCCTAAGTGTGCTGGACATGGCAAAACAAATGAAGAAGTTGTAAAAGAGTTTAGAGAAGTACGTGGAGATAAATTTGATTATTCTTTGGTTGAGTATAAAAATAATAAAACCAAGGTTAAAATAATTTGTCCAATTCATGGTATTTTTGAACAGGTTCCAACTCTTCACTTAAAAAACAAAACTGGTTGTCCTAAGTGTGCTGGACATGGCAAAACAAATGAAGAGGCTATAGCTAATGTAAAAAAAGTACATGGAGATAAATTTGACTATTCTTTGACTGAATATGTTGGGGTTGATTATAAAATAAAAATAATTTGTCCAATTCATGGTATTTTTGAGCAGTATTATTCAGCCCACTTAAATGGTTTCGGTTGTAAAAAATGTGCATATGAGAATCAAAAAATCAAAAAATCAAAAAAGAATAAAGAAGAATTTATAATAAAAGCTAATGAAATTCATAATAAGTATGACTATTCTTTGGTTGAATATGAAAATGCTCACATAGAAGTTAAAATAATATGTCCAATTCATGGAGTTTTTGAAGTAAAACCCACCAATCACTTGAGAAACAAAAATGGGAAATGTCCAAAATGTAACTTATTATGAGAAAAAGTAAATATAATTCTTTAACTGAATGGAGAGAGAAAAATCCAACAGTATATAATGCAGCCAGACGACGAAATTTTTTAGAAGAAATCTATAAGATTTGTGAGTGGCCAACAAAAATTAACCACAAAGTAAAAGAGCTGATGTTATATGAACAAAAATTCAAATGATAACCATCTTTGGATTTACGATAGAACCTTAACCCAATTATCCAAACAACCATGTACGGAAACACTAGGGATGAAACAACATTTAAATTCATAAGCAAACTTCCAGCTAATACCTTTTTGTATATGCATATATATATATCGGATTTGGACTTAGAATTAAAGACTGGTTCTGGACTCACCAAAATCAACCCGTTGAAATTGTGGTTGTAAAAATGCCCTATGGCAGAATAAACATAAAACATAGCAACTCATCATTCCTAACATTCACATCCATTAAACAAAGAATAAAAAACTTTAGATAAAAATGCTACCTTATTTTGCAGGCTCATTATTTATTACTATCTTTATAGCTCAACTAAAAAATTGTACCGTGGAAAAGAAAGAGCTAATCCAAGAAACAATAAAATTAGAATGCCTTACTCCATATATTCCATACAATCTTAATGGGATGGCCAAAAGAGATTATGACTATTGGGAAGATGATGAAGGACAACTTGTAGTCAAATACAAAAAAGGACAATTAGTTACAAATTTCTTAACGCACAGAGATTATATCATAAATAGAGATGATTGGGTTAAACCCTTCATGCGCCCCATGAAAGATATAATAAACGAAATTGAACATGATGGAGAAAAATTTACTCCCAAAGACGAACTGAAAAAGATAACCAATTACTTCTTCTATAATTCAAAAAATTACCAATACGGAATGTATATAGATGGAACATTTCTAATAGGAGTTCAATGGCTACCATATCAAATAATAATTAAACTACTCGAATGGCACTTCGATATTTTTGAACTCATTGATAAAGACCTAGCCGCAGATATAAATTTATTGGACGAAAAGGGGTAGAACATTCAAAAAATCTTAAATAAAATATTATGAAAAATCATTACACAATAAAATTAATCAGTGTAGACAATCCCCACCTTGCTAGTGATAAAATCACTGTTGTATCTGATAAATTAATAACAACACGTAATTCTTATCAATTTGTTAATGTTAATGATGTTGAAAATTCTATAGG
>Ga0307928_10001759_pt1 | contig 16487 bp, 20 predicted proteins | sample AceLakmetagen232_FD_201815 | JGI IMG/M metagenome (GOLD analysis project Ga0307928, IMG submission 201815) | Saline water microbial communities from Ace Lake, Antarctica - #232 | ecosystem: Environmental > Aquatic > Non-marine Saline and Alkaline > Saline | place: Antarctica: Ace Lake... | reverse complement strand
GATATATACTATCAATCAGAGCAGTTTTTTCTGATCCCTTTATTAAAAAAGAATTATAAGAAGTTCCATTGAGAAGAGGTATCAGCTCGTCAAATAACCTTTTATCCCATCCTATAGCTCCAACAAAATAGATATTTTCTTTTATTTCTTGTATATTCATTTAAATCATTTCTCTTACTTTCTTTGTTATATTATATTACAACATTATTATACTACAACATTGCTATATTACAACATTGCCATACTACAACATTGCTATATTACAACATTGCCATACTACAACATTGCTATATTACAACATTGCTATATTACAACATTGCCATATTACAACATTGCCATATTACAACATTATTATACTACAACATTATTATACTACAACATTATTATATTACAACATTATTATACTATAACATTTAGGATAATATGATCTAAGAAATAGATTATAAAAGTTCCAAAAAATAAACTTATCTAGTTTTTAACCGACTTACCGCCGTAACTGCTTTCTTTATAAAAAAGGAAAGCAAAAATACCAGCGCAAGAAGTAAGATTATAGTTGCTCCCGATGCAAGATCCAATAAATAAGATTGTGAGTGTATTGTCTATCATAGAAAAAGGGAAGATCCGCCAGCTTGTTATTTTTATGAGAAGGCATAAAAAACTCATGATAGTTCTATTGACAACTTTGTTAAAATAAATAGTAGATAGATTTAGATAGAGCTATTTGATAATTTATAATTTTTATAAAAAGAGATAGTCTAAGTGGAGATAAAATAAAAATGCTTAAAACTATAACTAAGGAACTACGAAATCATTCCCCGTTTACTATTCTGGGGGCTTCTACTGGAATTATTATTATGATAATTTTTTATAGAATCCCTTTTAAGCTTTCATATAATATTTTTTATGTCTTGCATCCACTTCATGTATTCCTAAGTGCATTTACAACTGCAGCAATGTATATTATTTATTGTAAAAAAAATAAAAGGAATAATTTGTGGATGATATTTTTGATTGGTTATCTAGGCTCGATAGGCATAGCTACATTGAGTGATTCAATAATTCCTTATTTAGGAGAAGTTTTGCTTAACCTTCCCAATAAGGGGATCCATATAGGTTTTATTGAGAAGTGGTGGCTGGTAAATCCTCTATCTCTTTTAGGTATAACTATAGCTTATTTTAAGCCTACTACAAAGATTCCCCATAGCGGGCATGTATTACTGAGCACATGGGCTTCCTTGTTTCATATTATTATGGCAATGGAAGCTACAATAAATTGGTTATTATTTGTTGTAGTCTTTATATTTCTGTTTCTTGCTGTATGGATTCCATGCTGTACAAGTGATATTGTATTCCCTCTATTGTTTGTAAAAAAAGGTATTCCAAAAAAGGAGTAAGCCATCTTCATTCTGCCTATTTTTTATTTTTAATCGAATTTTACCTAAAAATTCTTTAATACCACGTATTATATGCATTATGCTGTTGTATTATGCTGTGTATTGTGCGTACCATATTAAGCAGTTTAAGATATGTAAAGTATGAAGTGTACTAATATGCAAAAATTACTTATAAAAATTATGTTCTCAATCCCTATATGCCTATACATATGCCTATATTTATATATTATTTTTTATGAATCATCCGGACTAGACACCTATTATAACATTTCTTATATTAATACTGCCAAACACTGCATAAGATTAATGAAAATCTGATAATTTTTATAAATCGGAGATAATTATTAGATATCAGCTGATTTTTTATGACTTAAAATCATTTGGACTCATTAAATGTCAGTTCAACTTTTTCATCATTGTAACAAACTTCTGTACTAACATTGGATTGAATTGGGTCCCTGAGCATCTCTCAAGTTCTTCTATTGCCTCTTCTCCGGAAATTGCTTTCCTGTACGGCCTGCCAAATGTCATAACATCATAAGCATCTACAATAGATGTAATACAGGAGTTAACAGCAATATTCTCTCTCTCTAATCCCCGTGGATATCCAGTTCCGTCCCACCATTCATGATGTGATAGGATATCTTCAGCTATCGGCGAAATTTGTGGAGTTGATTTAGCAATTCTATACCCTATTTCGGGATGCTTTTTCATAATCTTCCACTCTTTTTCAGTCAATTTGCCTTTTTTAATTAAAATTTTACCAGGTATCGCAACCTTACCTATATCATGCAGGCCAGAAAGAAGTACCAGTTCATCTAACTTATTTTGTGGAAGATTAATAGCTCTTCCAAGCTGTGATGCCAATCCTTTAAGGCGTTCTGCATGCGCTTTTGTTTCCTGGTTTTTCTCCCACAGTATTCTTTCCAGTGATAGAATAATAGAATTATATACGCTTTTTTGTTTAAGCAGTTTATTTTTATACATATTATTTTCTGCTTCTCCTATGACTTCTTTTAAATTCTGACTCGGATTTTCTCTGGTTGAACTTCCCATAGATATATTTAAAGGTATTTTTTGATCCATAGTCTTTGAACAGATACTCTTTACTTTGCCTAACACTTCTTCCACATCCTTTTCTGTGGACCTCGGCAAAAGTATAGAAAACTCATCCTCCCCCCATCTGGCAATAATATCTTCTTCTCGAGAACAATATTTTAATATTTTCGCTATTCTTTTTAATAGTTTATCCCCTTCATCATAACCAAAAGCATCATTAACCAGTTTAAGACCATTCAGGTCACAAATTATAAAGTTTAAGGGGAACTCTCTATCCTTATAAATATTAAAAAGTACTTTTTCAAAATAAGTTCTATTATAAAGCTCTGTCAGCTTGTCATGAAAGCTGAGATACCTAATTCTTCTTTCTGCTTTTTTTTGCTCATTGACATCATTTAAAACCTCTATCCTTACTTTCTCGCCATGATGGGTAATAGATCTGCCAGTTACTTCAACAAATATTTTACTCCTGGTACTTCTAATTCCTTCTACTATATACGGAATATCATACCCTGACTTTATTTTATCTAACATTGTCTCTTTGTATTCAGGCACAACAAACTCCAGTAAATTTCTTCCAACAGCATAAGAATGATTGCAGCCAAACATATCAGTAAAAGCATCATTCACCTCTAAAATTTTCCCATTATCATGGATAACAATTCCTATCAATGAAGACTTAAACAGAGCGTCAAGTTTTTCTTTTCCTTCCAGGAATTTGTCTTCTAGCTTTTTCTTCTCAGTAATATCCTTAATAATTACTTTAAAACCAATAATTTTATTACCTTCATTCTTTAAAAGCCCAAAATAGACTTCCCCAAAAAGAACATTGCCATTTTTTCGATGCTGTGTAATTTCAAATGAGTTGACCTCTTTCCCATCTAAAATTGCTTTAAATATTTCAATGTACCTGGGAATATCTTTTGTGCTTATATTAACTCTCTTTGTAAAATACTTACCAATTAATTCCTCCCTGGAATAACCTGAAAAGTCCAGCGCAGCATCATTACATGCTGTTATTATCCCTCTGCTATCTATTATAATAATACCTACAGAATTGGTCCCAAGCAGACTTTCGTATTTTCCGTTGCTCTCTACTAGTAATTCTTTAAGACTGCTGGATTCTTCCTCATGTTTCTTAAGGAAAGTAATTTTCTGGTTCAACTCCACCAATTTATTTATAAGTTGTTCTTTTGCAATCTTTTCAATATCCATCTTACAATTTTACCAGTTAATCTCTTTTAATGATTAAAAAAAAGTCAGAAGCAGATTTTGCCCCTAACTTTTTGAAGTCTTAAATTATTTTGTATCAACCTGATACTCGTTTCCATTAAAAAATAAAAAAATCTAACTTAAATAACACTTATTTTTATTCTAATGTAGATTTATCTCAAAATAATATTATAAATCATCAGCCGTGCTTTCTCAACTCAATATAATCTTCTTCTTCTGATACTAAATCATTTCCACTTTCCACATTACCATCTATTAGCAGCACTCCACCATTATTACCGTAATTATTTTTCTCATTTTCTTCTTTTTTATCAATATTTTTATCTATATCTAACCCATTATCAAAATTATCTTGCAGAATCTTATCACTTTCTGCTAGATCCTCTTCATCTATCTTTTTTAAAAATAGTTTAAACTCTTCTGAAATTATCTTTTTTACCCTGATTTTCCAATCATCATATTTACACTGCAGATAATTTATATCTTCTTCCAGTTCCTGTTTCTTCCTTAGTAATTCCTTGTAGGATCCCTCCAGTTTTATTTTCTTACACTCAAATTCCTCTTCAACCTTATATCTATTTTCAATTTCTTCTTCTGCTATTTTTACTTTACTTTTCATATCAACATTATCCACATTATCTATTTTCCCCAGACTATCCACAAATTTTTCCATATCCTCTTTCCTTATCTTTATAGATTCCTCTACTTTTACGGCAGGAAATTTCTTTACTGTAATCATATTCATTACTTCCTGTTCGCTGACACCCAACATATCAGTAGCTTCTTCAATAGTATAAAATTTATCACTTCTTTTCATATCTCTTAAAATTAAAATAAGCTTTTGTGCATTTCTTATAATACTTTCAGATAACTATAACACATTTATCATAAAAGTAAAACAATTTTTTTATTTTTATTGCAGAATTTTTACTCGATTGCAAATGATATTGCAATTACTATAAATTTAGTAAATGCAACTGCAGGAATTAAAAGATTGTATCTCGTATTGTAATCTCTAAAAAGGGATGAATTATGACTCCAGGCTAAGGGGCCAGAAGATTACCGAAGATAGTGGTAAGAATATAGGGTTCAATAAAATCTGCACATCCTGGAGTAGTACAGGTTCTACCTGCCAATTCTACCGAAGTATCAGACTGGGGAATCTGTGAAACATCAACTATTGAAAAGTAAGTAATGATACCGATTACAGTGATTTTTGCCCTGAAATAAAAAAAGGGGCTTTTCTTTTCTGCTTTTTGGCTATCTGCATATTATCATTTACTTTTTTGGTTTGTCTTCTTTACCAGCACTTTTTGCTTTATCATTATTTGCTTTATCATTATTATCTATATTATCGTTAGAATCATTATCATCAATTTTCTCTTCTCCATTACCTTTCTTACCTTTACCTGGCCCCCTACTTTTCCCTATAGCTTCAAGGGCTCTCTCACTTCCTCTTTTACTCGCCTCAATTGCTTTTAGTATGGCTCCCTTTGCCTGTTCAGGAACTTTATTATAAACCTCTGCAAGTACATCCAGATGCTTTGTGGTAGCTTCAAGAACTATCTGTTTTAGCTCTTCCCTGGACATACCTTTATCAAGATCATCTTCATCAATTTCCCCTAATATTTCTTCCACCTTTGCCATATACTTCTGATAGAGATTCAGCTCACGATTTATATGCCGGTAGCTATATTTGTTTTTGTCTAAAAATTTATTAGCTTTTATTAGTCTTTTCTCGGCTAAACCAAGATATGCTTCAGCTCTTTTTGAAGGATTTTCAATAAAATAGAGCTTGGATTCTTCAATATGGGTTCTTAGATTATCAATAAGTTCGCTAATATAATTATAAGATTCTATACCCTCTTCTCCGCTGTCATTTTCGCTGCTTTCATCAATAATTTCTTCATCACTCTCATCAGTTTCATTAGTTGCGTCTTCTGCATATACATAACCCAAACCAGTAAACCAGAAAAGTAACGCAATTACTAAAAATAATGAAATCTTATATCTCAAACTTCTGGAAAACACTACCAACCTCCTTTCATAATAAAATCTACCATGCTTTAATCTGTCTTTTGATATCTTAACATATTATAAAACTTACATCAATATTAGCATTCATACTTTAATTAATACTTTTAATGACATATTTACTTTTATAGTTTCGATGTTTTATTTTAATGTTTTAGAATTTATATGATAAGACTTAAAAGATTTAGATTTTTAATCATACCCTTTTACAATTTTTCCTTGAGTGCCATTTTTAGGCTAAGAGACTAAATTCCAACACTATAAATTACAACTATTCATAAATTAAAATGTAAGATAATGTTATAATAATAAAGCTTTAAATAATTTAAAAATTCTATAAGAGAGGAGATCTTCTATGATTGAGCAAGTCCACAAACATATTGTTTCAGAACTTCAACAAAATACCCGTACTGATACCATTTTTATTATAACTGCCATTTTACTTAATCTGCTGTCTTTGGGAACAAACTCTGCAATGGCAGGTGGGTCACGGGAAGACACAAGCCTATTTTTAGTTATGTTTATAATGGTAGCCCTTGTCATAGTAGTAAATATCGTAGTGATAGCAGGGCTTCTCAAAGGAAAACAGACTCGAGGTAAATTAATTAATGGACTTATAAAAATGTATAAGGATAACAATGTAGATAAGTACTATGACTCATCGCTTCTGTTAAATTATAATATAAGATACAATCTTTTCATCTTAGTAGTTGCTTTTATTGGTGCAATTGCTATTGCTATTCCTTTTATAGTTAGATAAAGAAACAGTGCTAAATAAATATTTAAAAAAATGAGCTTTAATAAAATTTAATATAATCATATATAAATATATTAATGTGGCTTCCGGACTAGTCGATGCTGATAGCAAATAATTATTTGCTAAACCTTAATAACTGCAAGTACCTTTATTTCTCTTCGAAACTTACGTTAAAATAAATCATAAGATTAAGAAAAGGTTATAATAACCTTTTCTCACCTTTTATTTTCTTAATATTAGTTATATCCTGGCTTACTTCCAAGCATCCAAGGTATTTTCCTCCATCAGCGTAAACAGGAAAATAACGAATATAAATAAGCTTTTCCTCTAGATTTATCCAGAATTCTGCAACTTTCCTTTTTTTATCTTTAAAATCTTTTAAAATTTGCTCTACTTTATCCAGGCTCTTTTTTGGATGACAATCTTGAACCCTTCGGCCAATAACGGATACAGGTCTTTTAAAAATTCTATCTTCAAATCTATTAAAAAACCTGACCTTATCATCTCTGTCAATAAAAGTAATATCAATAGGTAAGGTATCCAAAACAAGCTTTAGCTCTTCTTCTGATAAAGTTCCAGTATTAAATTTAATATCCTCTTTTCTACTCATAAAAATCAAATTCCTACCTTTCTTAATTTAATAATTTATATTTCTTTTTAATTTCAAACTAACTTATCTTTTTAAACCTTTGATTTAGCGCTTCACATATTGGACACCTGTCTGGAGGATTCCACTCAACAGTATTTCCACATACCTGACAGACATAAATATCTGCCACTTCTTTTATTTCTTTTTGTTTTTATTATTTTAAAAATCATAATTAAAACCACATAGTTCCATCAGCTTCGTCACAATAAATTGCCTTTGATTGAGGTGTTAATATACAGAAGCATAACTCCTTGGATATGCACTCATTATTACTTTTATATAAATCCCCGAATTCCTTGAGCTTTTTTAAAATCTGATATCTTTTTTTACTGTAACTTGATAATAACTCATTTAATCTATTATCACATTGCATTATCTTTAATCACTTATCAATAGTTTTCGCAAAACAGCTCATAATAACTTTGAGGATGTGCACAAGCCGGGCACTCCTTTGGCGCCTCTTTTCCTTCATGAATATACCCACAGTTGCGGCATTTCCATCTGACCACTGTATCCTTTTTAAATACCTTGCCTTCCTTTAAATTCTTGAGTAATTTTCTATATCGTATTTCGTGTTGTTCCTCTACTTCTGCTATCTCCTTAAACACAGAAGCAATTTCTCCAAAACCTTCCTTGCGTGCTATTTCTTCTCCTTCTTTGTAGATTTTTGTCCACTCCAGGTTTTCACCGACCGCAGAGGCTTCTAGATTAGCTGCTGTATCTTCTATTACACCTGCCGGATAACTGGCTGTAATTTCCACATCTCCACCTTTTAAGAACTTGAAAAATCTCTTTGCGTGTTCTTTTTCATTACCAGCAGTTTCCAGGAATATCGCTGCTATTTGCTCAAAACCTGCCTTTTTTGCTGCGCTGGCAAAATATGTATAGCGGTTTCTCGCCTGTGATTCTCCTGCGAAAGATGCAAGAAGATTTTTTTCTGTTTTTGTTCCTTTTAAGTTTGCCATTGCCTCACTTCCCTACTTATTTATTTTTCCATAGCCCATGTATGGAGCAAAACTCCCGCATTTCTATTACATCTGATTTTGCGGCACAATATTTTACTTCAGGAGCCTGTCCAGGCTTCAGTTCCTTGCGTAATATCCTATCCTTCAGCAATATCTCAATGAATTTTATATAATGTTTATCTTCCATTGGATGTTTGATACTTCCAACCTTCACTTTGATACCACTGTCAGTTTCCTCCACTACCGGAACATGTTTTTCCTGTCCCTCCTCTTCGGTCTTTGCCTCTAATTTTGTCATGGGTTCGCCACAGCACACCAGGGCAGTTGCCCCTTCATTTACAACTTCAACTATATTGCCGCATACTTCGCAGCGATAAAGTTCTCTTAACTTAGTCATCTTGTACCTCCTTATTGCATATTAAATTGTTTTTAATTTGTTAATATTATATGGTTAGGTTCTATCTAATAGAGATGCTATTGATAAAGAACTTAACCTGGAAATAGTATACTTTTCTATCTCATCTATTTTTTTCTTTAAAACACAACTTTTTATCTCCGGGCATATTTTCTTCCTAAAGGTATGCTCCTGCAATTTTATTGGGCCTTGAAATATTTCTATCAATTTGCTTATATATATTTTTTCAGGTCTGGTTGCCAATATAAAACCACCGTTTTTACCTTTATGCGATCTAAGGATTCCTTTCCTGCTCAGCTCCTGAAGTACCTTTCTCAAAAAGGGCCCTGGCATTTCTAAACTTTCAACCAACTCTTTAACAGAAACTATATCCTTATTACTCTTTACAATATAACAAAGTGCTCTTATAGAATAGCCCGTACTTCTTGCAATTAAGTTCACTTATTCTTTCCTCTACCTTCTACATTAGACTATTTGTAATGATACTATAACAGTATCATTATGTCAATAGAAAATATAAATCCATAACTTAAAATTTCAAATTGATTCATTTTATTTTTCCATAAATTACAAAGAACAGATTATAGCGAGATTTCATTATTAAAATTAATAAGCTAAATTGTTGTAGAAACTTCCAGAAAGAGAATAATCCTTGATGAATATAGAAAAGGCAATTTAAAATAGAAAAGTTTCAATTTGCAAATTCATTTGGCTCCGTGTACTGGTCGATGTTGATAGCAGAAGTACTTCAATTAACTAAATAATTTGTTTTCTTCAATATTCTTTAATATAAAAGAGAAAATTCAATTAGAATAAAAAGTTGCTTCTCCCAATATCCTGTAGTGAGGTCCCATGATTTATTCATTTGGACAACCCTCCGGTGTCATCTATTTTATTCCTATAATATTAACTATTTTTAAATATAAGATTTTCTTCCATGCTAACCCTTTATAAAGTATAATCCTGTATAAAATATTTAAACTAGGATAAATTAGAGATAACCCTATGAATTATATAAGAAGCAAATTTTTCATAATCTTTATTATACCAGTTATTGCCATACTTTTTATTTTAATAATTTCTCTTTCAGGATGGGTGAACCATTTAGATAGCAATCAACCGTTAGCATTAGACGCACCTGTTCTGGGGTCAGGAAGTAGACCTGTTGCTGTTATGGTTGAAAATAGTTTTGCAGCCAGACCTCAATCCGGGCTTATTCTCGCAGATGTTGTATTTGAAGTTGTAGATGAATATGGTATTACCAGATTTATTGCCATTTATAATTCCAATGATGCACCTGTAGTGGGACCAGTTAGAAGTGCAAGACCCTATTATGCAGAAATAGCAAGAGGTTTTGATCCAATCTACGCTTTCTTCGGCACCTATCCCGAGTGCTATAAGGCAATAGAAGATATGGGTATGTATGTTTTAAGTGCAATGTCGGATAGATCCGGCAATAGTTCCATCACCGGACTGGCTCCTTACTGGAGGGACTGGAACAGGAGTTCAATACAGGAGCATACGGCTTTTATGTCAGTGGTACAATTAAAGGAAAAAGCTGAGCAGATTGGTTATCCCCTTGAAGGTGGAGGCATACCGTTCTCCTATAAAATGGATGCACCTGAAGCAGAAAGGGGGAATATTACCAATATACATGTAGATTTCTCTACCCATGCTTATGCGCCACGCGGTTTTGACATTAAATATATTTATAATAGAAGTGGCAACTATTACCTGCGGTACATGGGAGGTTATCCCCACGTGGACTACAATACCAATCAACAGATAACAGTAAAAAATATAGTAGTAATGATAACAGACATTCTGGGACCTCTTGACAAGTACGGACACATGGATATCAGAACCATAGGAAGCGGACCAGCATTCTTTTTTCAGGATGGCAAGGCTATCCAGGGAAGCTGGCAGCGGGGAAGTACATTTGAGCCGTACCTATTCAGGGACAGCAGCGGAAAAGTGGTATCATTCAATGCCGGGTCAACATGGATAGCAATAGTTCAAGGAGCCGAAAAGGTTAGTTTTCAATAGTTCTCAATCGTTCAAGTCTGGTGATATTAATTAAAATACTTTATCTCTTCTGGCCTATTATGCCCAGGCCTATTAGATTTTTATAAACCTTGTAATCTTCAATCTCCGTCTTTGTTTTATCTCCATATTTACTTACTTGTTATAAAAGTTATACAAATGAATCTGGCTCCCCGGACTGGCCGATACTGATAACATTATAATTAAATTAGAATAAAAATTATCATCAGAGCATGCACCTGGATTACATCAGAAAAATTTTTATAGGTGAAACCCAGAAAATGCTTGGCAATTGTTCAAATTTATGTTATGTTCATTTATAATGAACACTAAGTTATAATGTACAAGATGAAAAAGATGATTAACAAAACCAAAAAATATATTCTTAATCTGGCAATTGAGGCATTTAAAGAAAATATTAGCCTGCCTGCTGAATTTAAAATAGGCCATAAAGAGCGAGTAGATAATAATATTGGATTTGACAAATTGTTAAAACTAAAGATCAATAGAACCGAATTAACATTCTGTGCTGAAGTAGAGACAGGTATAAATAAGGCAACAATAGGTCTTCTAGTACATAAAAAAAATTATATGCCCTGCCCTCCAATATTAATAACTAAATATATTAATAATATTGCTGCAGAAAAGTTAAGAAAACTTAAAGTTCAATTTATTGATACCGCCGGTAATGTGTATATAGATAATTTTCCTCTATATATTTTTATAAAAGGAAATAAACCAATTGATGTTTTTATAAAAAATCGGGCCGTACGGGCTTTTAAACCTGCGGGTCTAAAAATGATTTTTGCACTGATTAAAAATCAGGATCTCATAAAAAAACCTTACCGGGATATTGCAAATGAGGCCAATGTGGCACTAGGTACAGTAGGATTTGTAATTAATGACCTAAAAGAATTAGGTTTTTTAGTTGATATGGGAAAAATAGGTAAAAAACTTATTAACAGAGATAAGTTATTTAACAGGTGGTGTACGGAATATACTGAGAGACTGAGGCTAAAATTATTTATAGGAAAATTTGGTGGTCCCAGTAACTGGTGGAAAGATTATGCTCCAGATCCAGAATATGCCCAATGGGGCGGAGAAGTCGCAGCTGCAAAAGTAACAGGGTTTTTAAAACCGCAGGACATAATTCTTTATGTTAAAAGAGATGATTACAATAATATATTACTCGAAAATAGATTGTATCAAGACCCTGAGGGCAATACCCAGTTATTGGAAAAATTCTGGGGACCATACAAAACTAATAAATTAGATGATACTGTACACCCTATACTTATTTACGCTGATTTAGTGGGAACGGGAAATGAAAGAAATATTGAAGCAGCAAGGATAATTTATGAAAGACATATTGATAGATATCTCCGGGAAGATCAGTAAACCCTATATAGATGCTATAAAGGAAATAAGAGAGATCTGCGGCTCTCTGGCAATACCGTTTTTTATAGTTGGTGCCTCAGCAAGGGATTTTATATTAGAACATTTTTATGGCGTCAGGTCGCCTCGGAGAACAACTGATATCGATCTAGCAGTCAAAGTTAAAAGTTGGAAACAATTTGATGACTTAATTAACACAGCATTAAAATCAGATAAATTCAAAAAACAAAAAGAAAAACAACGACTTGTATATAATGATAATGTTTTTATAGATATAGTTCCTTTCGGAAAAATCTCAGACAAAGATCTAAGAATTAGCTGGCCACCTGAACATGCGATAGTGATGAGCGTAATGGGATTTGATGATGTCTATAAGTTCTCAACTACTATAAGGTTAAGCAGTAATCCACCATTAGAAGTAGAAATCCCTACCCTACCTGGCCTGGCCATATTAAAACTATTATCCTGGAAAGATAATTATCCTGAAAGAAAAAAAGATGCCCAGGACCTATTATTTATTATGTTCAATTATGAACATGCAGGTATTTTTGACAGGCTTTATGAGACAGAAGTTCAACTACTTAAGAATGAAGATTTTGACATTAGAGCAGCAAGTATTAAATTATTAGGAAAAGACATGGGAAGCATCAGTTATACAGGTACACTTGACTATATTAGTAAAATTCTAATTGAAGAAACTGATGAAGAGTCAAGATTTAATTTGGTAGTCCATATGATGAATCCCCATGATGATTTCGATAAAATTTTAAATTTATTAATAAAATTAAAAGAAGGATTATTAGAAACTTTGAAAACTATAGGTTAAGAGTTAAAACACTATGTTGTTAGAATGGGTTGCCCCCGTTGTTGGGGAAGAGCCGATTAAAGATTGGCTCCCCTTAGTTGACATATTTCGAACATATTATTTTGATAAATTATAGGTTTAAAAGATAAATTAGAGATAATTAAATCTAATTTTGTATTTACATAATAAATTATTTGTAATATTTGGCTGGGGATCGTAGACAAAGTTAGAACCAGAATTATTAATTTAAATGAGGGTATTTTTATACCTGAATTAGCTTTATAAGCTTATTAATTATTATATACCCCACTGTGCTGCTAACTATTTATCAGCTGGGTATATATAATTAGAACCAGAATTATATGTTTAAGTGAATATATTTTCATACATAAACTGAGTTTTTAGAGTAGGTTTTAATTATTGGACAAAGACTACCATTGATCATAAAATCCAATATTTTAATTTTACTATAACTTCACATATTGTATGATTATAATCAAATCTTATAAATAAAAATATATTAAAGAGGATAAATATAAAATATGACCCCTAAAGTTTTAAAGGCTCTACTTTTAACCTCCATAGCTGGACTGTCAACTACTATAGGCAGTCTGCTAGGATTGGTATTTAAAAGAGAAAACTCAAGATTTATGAGTTTTGTTTTAGGTTTTACCACGGGGGTTATGGTGGGGGTGTCCTTTTTTGAACTTCTTCCTTCAGGATTTAAAGAAATAGGTTTTGTAAAAGCCAGTATTGCATTTCTTGCAGGATTTATATTTATATTTATAATTGATTATTTTATTCCCCACGAATATATTAGCCAAAAAGAAAGAATAACTGATAAAACTGACAAAAAATTACTGAGAACTGGTCTATTTGTAGCTTTGGGAATAGGTATCCACAATTTCCCGTAAGGTATGGTTACTTTCTATAGTCCTCTGGTTGATATTAAAATAGGTATTGCCATAGCTATTGCTATTGCCATCCACAATATCCCTGAAGGAATTGCAGTGTCTGCTCCAGTATATAAAGCCACTGGCAGCAGAGGTAAAGCATTCCTGTGGTCCTTTTTATCTGGAGTGGTAGAACCAATCGGGGCAATACTTACTGCCCTGGTTCTTCTTCCATTTTTAAACTCTATGATTTTAGGATACCTTCTTTCAGGAATAGCAGGGCTTATGGTTTTTATATCCATTGATGAGCTACTTCCTATTTCCAAGTCCTATGGCTACAGCCATCTTCCTATAGTGAGTTTTATTGTGGGAATGATGATTATGATTTTAAGCCTGGTACTGTTAAAATAGATCAGGTTTTCTTTAACCTGCCTATAACCGGAAATCTTTTTAGAAATTCTATTCCGTGTGGTGCTTTTTCAAGTTCTCCAGTCAAATCCATACCAGCATAATGAGTGGCCTGATGTTTTCCACCTTTCCATAATAAACTACCAGTCACATTATAAATTTGGCCATTATATGCAACATAGGCCTTATTTCCACCTTTGCCATTAAATTTCTTTAATTCTTTTGGACTGAACTCTTTCATATGATTTACTCTAACTTTTTCAATAAGCATATAGAAGACCCTACTAAAGAGTAAGGCCTTCTATATTGCTGTGTTTTTGTCTTTTCTACCTTAAGAATTTTCCGACAAAGGGAGAAGTTTCTCCTCTTCTTGGGAAGTGCCCGGAAGGACCTTCACCTAAGAATTCTGAGAACCAGCTTTCATGTTCTATCTCTTCATTTAAGATGGCCTGTGATAGATCATAGGTCCTGTGGTCTTTTCCAGCAGTAAGATTACAAATATGAGTATAACCTCTCACCGCACATCTTTCTGCCTCTACAAGTACAGTAAGTATTGCCTCTATATTTGTTGGATCCTTAGGCAAAGCTGCAGGAGGGCAGGCAGAGACATCATGAAAATCCTTCATGCTTTCTGGTAGTTTTCCACCAAGCTCATAGATTCTTGGTACAATTGCTTCAAAGTGATTCCTGTCCTCTATTCTTGCTGTTTCAGCTATTTCCTTTATCCCTTCTCCCTTCAGACCAATGAGATTTACTCTCAGGATAGTGTAGTAGTAGTAGGTAGTAAGTTCAGCTGATGCGTTTTTTACCAGAAGCTCTACAAGTTCATCTACATTTATTCCTGTCTTTTCTACCATTTCCCTGGTTACTTTGGCCATTTCACACCTCCTTTCTGCAAGGTTTTCTTGCTTTATATCAACATTTTAATAAGCATTTATATTTATTAGTAGCATAACTATCTATATAGTAAAAAAATTATCCATTGTTATCGCATTCGCCACAAATCCCCTCAAGCATCACTTTAGATTTCAATACTTTAAATTTTTCCATTACTTTATCTGGGATTTTTAAATCATCAAAACAATCTTCACAAATATCAACTATCTTATTGCAATTCAAACATCTAAAATGGTGATGCTTATTAACATTAGTATCGAACCTTTTTGGTTCTCCGTATCCCTCAACAATATCTACTATACCGATTTTTGAAAAGGTCAATAAAGCTCTGTATACAGTGTCGTAGGAAATATTGGGAAAGGTTTTTTACTTTATTAAAAACAATATCTACAGAAGGATGGCCTTCTAAGTTTAATAGTTCCCTATACATTAAATTGCGTTGGGGTGTTACCTTTATATTGTTTTCTTTTAATAATTGTTTAAAAGATTTCATTTTATAAACAATAATGTTTACTATTTAGTAATTATACTTAATTATTTTTTATAAACCAATTAAGTTATCTAGAAATATATGAACTTGCAAGATACCTACGAGCAGTTACTTTAATAGCTGCCCCGGGTTGCGAAATTTCGAACCAAATTTTAAAAGATATAATTAGGCTTAAAAACTATTTTATGAATCTTGATAACTAGTTTTGAACCAGACTCTATTATGTTATAATATCAACAGCTATAAATTTTAATTAATCGTATTATAGATATTTGGCGGTAATAATGCATACAAAAATTAAAATGGTTTACTGGAAAGGTGAAAAATTCTGGTTAGGCAAAGTTCTTGAACATCCTGAAATTATGAGTCAAGGTGAAACACTTGAAGAACTTGAAGAAAATCTAAAGGATGCTTATAAACTAATGCTAATGGACGATGTCCCTTCGGATTACCATTTTAAAGAAATATTAGTATGAAACGTAGCAAACTTTTGAAGCAGCTAAAAAAGAAGGCTGCATATTTCTTAGATCAGGATCAAGACATGATATTTATATAAATCCAAAAACCGGTCAAAAACAACCAATCCCAAGACACTCAGAAATTGATAATGCTTTAGCTAATCATATTAGAAAATATCTAGGTACTGAAAAATAATATCTAGCTGGCCCGGGTTGCGAAATTTCGAACCTTTTTTTTAAGGAACTAATTTTCTTTATAAACCTATTAATGAAGATCGGAAAAAATATTTAGCCATAATTGTATTTCAAAATCCATATATAAGATATAATTATTAAAAATAATATGATTATTTTAATAAGCGAATAAATTTGGAGATAATAATGAAGAAAAGACAAAAAAATACATTAGAAATTAGCATAGTAATTCTTCTCTCTATAATTATAGGAGTCATAGCATTTTTTTCGATGAGACTTGGTAGATATGTAAGTTTGGTGATCTTTGGTCTAGGTTTAGTCCCAATATTGATTGCATATATTTTTAAAATTAATTTAAAGAAAATGTTACCTGATATTATTTTTGGTCTTATCGATA
>Ga0307928_10001758_pt1 | contig 16487 bp, 22 predicted proteins | sample AceLakmetagen232_FD_201815 | JGI IMG/M metagenome (GOLD analysis project Ga0307928, IMG submission 201815) | Saline water microbial communities from Ace Lake, Antarctica - #232 | ecosystem: Environmental > Aquatic > Non-marine Saline and Alkaline > Saline | place: Antarctica: Ace Lake... | reverse complement strand
AACTAATCTAAAACATACATCTACATTCCCATTATATTTACTTAAATCTTTTATCAAATCTTTTATTTTCATAATGTTATTATTTATTGAACTTTTATATTATAGTATAATCTTTTGAATTCTAGCCAGTTTGTCCAGTCCTGGACGTCATTTTGTGTTAGATCCGTTAATGTTTGAGTGTTGCCCCGTTTATGGCTTTTGTTTTTAATGCTGTAGTTTATTTTATACAGTGATTTTTTTGACATATTGTAATTCTTATATGTTATTTATTTTAATGTGTTTTTATACTACTTAATTATTAAATCGCTTTATATTGCCCTATATAGCTTATAATATAGAGCAATAAAAGTTATTTAGCGTTAATAGTGTCTAATATTTTTTGAGGAGAGCAAATAATGTTAAGGTATGAACAGGTTAATATTAAATTATTGTTTAATCGTAGATGTGTAAATACATAGGGTTTTTCAATAACGTTTAAATTATTCTCCTCCATATAGTTTATGATCTCTTTTTCGCTCTCGCTCTCGAATATTGTTTTTTTATAATCCCTTGAATTTTTACGCTTTTTTCCTTGTATAGAATACATAGCTATATAATTAGTTTATTAATTAGCTTTATTTTGCCCTATAAGCTATATAGAGCAATAAAAGTTATTTAACTAGTTTCTTATCTCGTTATATTTAAAGTTAGAGCTATTATTAAAAAATTTATCATCTTCTAATCTTGCAATAACTTTGTGCTTGTTTTCATCATTTTTAAAAACTTCGTGAGCTGTTCCCCCTGGTTGTAATTGACTTGAAAAAATAACTCCTTTTGTTTTCTGTTCTTTTGTTAGTTTTTTATAAACTTTTCTCATACTTTTACATTAACTTATTAATTAGCTTTATTTTGCCCTATAAGCTATATAGAGCAATAAAAGTTATTTAACCGTATATTTTATAAAAAGTAAGTACACGCTAATTTTTTGCCACAAAATAGCATTACTACATTACCAGATAAGAACTTAAACTCTTTAGCGTTGCCTAGCTGTAAAAACTTTTTTAACTGGTTTAAGTTCTTTACTTGCATAACGTTTATATTTAATTGTTAAAATGCTATTGATATTCTATTATAGATATAGAATACACTTTATTTATACGTTTAAGCGGATATTACCGCGTTCGCAACCTTTGGGAGGTCTGCGGAGCAACCGAGTGAAAAGCTAACCAATTCTTTTAGTTGCTCCCTTTCCCTCTCTATAGGTTTATTATTCGTTTGATCAAGTCCTTTATAAGATTATATGACTTTTTCAAACTGTTATAACTTCATGATACACCTAAATAACGGACTTGTCAAGCCCTTAATATGATCATTTAATTAATGCTAGTATTAAAGCATATAATGATTATCAGCATTTAACGCATAGGATAAAGCAGAGGATAAAGCAGAAGTTATACACCTATTGAAAATTAAAGTTCGTATAATAACCATTATATAACGTATATGCTAAAAACGGACTTTTAAAAGAGGAGCAAAAGTTTAGACGCTAATATTAGCACATAAAGACAAAAAACACCGTGAAAAACATAAAAGCCTATAAAGTACGGGTACAATATTATTTATGGGGGGGGGTCGTTCTTTTCCAGGAGGTTTGACTGGTGCGGTACCATACCTTAGTACCCCACTTCCGCCCAGTCTTCTTTCAGGATTTCCTTATAACCTGTTCCTTCTCTGCCACTTCCCAGCTCCCGCATCCCCCCAGCTCCCGCATCCGCCCCAGAACAATCCACCTCAGCTCTTCCACACGCCACGGAATCCACCGCTCATTCGATAATAAGCATATTGCAGTACATTTATGTCAAATACCAAAAAACAGGCCGTGAGGCCTGCTTATGGAATATATATGGGCAATGTATATATTAGCTCGAGGAGTTGTGCTGATAAAAATAGTGGGTTAGCCCATAAGAGAAAACAAGGACGGGCATCGCTTGTTTATATTTAGTGAAATAGGGAAACCAAAATGAAAAAACCTATTTCTATTATTATTATACTTTATTAAATAAAAGAAGTCAAGATACGTTAAGGAGAGATTAGAAAAAATTTTATAAAATTATGGGGATATAGGATAGGATGGGTGGAAAAAATTTTTTTAAAATTTAAGGATATTAGGGGAGGGATTGTGTTGGTTGGTGGGGAGAGGTTGGTTGGTAACTTGACAAGCTGTTTTATATTTGCTATACTGTAAATATAAATTAGTAGAACCGATTAAAGCTATGGATAATAAAAAAATAATGGTAATAAAACATCGCCAAGAAAAGGAAGTCATTTAAGACAATTAGTTGACAAAGAATTAAATAAAGTTAAATATAATATATGATTAATAAATAATATGAAATATTTTTCACTATTCTCAGGTATCGGAGGTTGACAAGGATAGACGGATTTGGAGTACTATTGTGGGTAACTTATTCTTGTATAGTGGTCGCAGATCTTTGCCCACTTTTAGAGGGCATATTAATTACATTATTAGGAACAATAGCTTTAGTAAGAATGATTTTCTGCGAAGATAAATTTTATGATTAATAATATTAAACAACATCATGAAAAATAGAAAAATATATGTTAATAATTTAATACCTGGAAAAGGTTCAAAACTTTTAGAGGATGCGATTGAAGCTGCCAATGATGGAAAGGTTATAGTATATTCAACTCCAAGAGGAAATGTGGCTATATTAGATTGGAAGAAAATAAAAGATGTTAAATTAAAATAAATTTAAATGATATGAATAATAAAAAAATAGAAAAAATAGGTCAAGTAATATCATTTGCTTTATTGCATGGATATATTACGTTAGAAGATATGATGCCTGTACTTAAAAAAATATCCGTTGAGATGTTAGGAGAACCAGAAGATAAAATATTTAAAAAAGATGTAAAATAATAATTAATTAATAAATAAAAATTATGAATTGTGATAAAAAATCTAAAATTAAATCAGATGGTAAAGGAAGAGGATTAGGAACTGGTGCTGGAAAGGGCCCTATAAATGCAGGAAGAGGACCCGTGTTGGGAGGAAGAGGTCAAGTGGGGAGGAAAAGAAAGTAATATTGACTTAATTAAAATAACAAGGACATTATTAATAATTAAAAATAAATAATATTAAAAAATATATAAAGTATTTAAATTATGTTTTAATACATAAGTGGTATGTAATGATTGATTGTTTTAATCAAGGATTGTTTTGGCGTGGTATTATGCACGATATGAGCAAATTCAGACCAAGTGAGTTTATACCTTATGCAAGATATTTTAATGGAAGTTATCCAAGTGAAGAAGAATGTGATAGAATGAGAAGATTTTGCGTATCTCACGGAAGAACTAAATTACAAGTTGATAGAGATTTTAACACAGCTTGGTTAAAGCACATTCACAGGAATAAACATCATTGGCAATATTGGATACTTAGAGAAGATAGCGGGAAAATTATTGCGTTGGAAATGCCTCACAAATATGTAGGAGAAATGATAAGTGACTGGAATGGAGCTGGAAAAGCTATAAGTGGGAAAGAAAATACATTAGAATGGTATAGTGAAAATAGAAGTAAGATTATATTGCACATAGAAACAAGACACATGGTAGAAACCTGTATAAATTATATTGAATAAATAATATGTTAGAAACAAAATATATATGAAAACCTTTATTTTAGCTGGCTCTCAAAAAGAATACGAAGATTTTATGAGGATGAATAATCAGCATGTAACAAATATAGCTCATTTGCATTCTTCTGAACAATTAACTGGTGTTAGAGCTGGAATTATTATTTTGTGTGGCACGTATAGTAAAAGAGAAGATTATAATACGATAATTAATGTAGCCAAACAACGTGATTTTATAATAACAGTACCTTATAAAGAAAATGTGTAAAATATTAAGTATAAAATAAACATATTAAATAAAAAAATTGCTAGGGCATTCGTAAGTGAAATTTGTTTTCTATCGTTACCTGTAGAAAATTAATATACTTACGGTGTTAGCTTCTTTAAAGCTTATCCCGGCTATGGAACTCTAGTCTATTTGGTAGATACGTGAATGTTAAAATTCAATGTCTTGGTTCAACCCCAAAGGGTTCCACAAAATATTAAAAATAAATACTAGTAATTATGCAAAAGTCAGAAACAGAAAAATTCTTCAATATGCTTTCTGTTGAAATTGGAACTGATAGAGAGACTGCTACAAAAATTTATTATAATTTTGTTAGATTTATTGTTAAGACTGCTAATAGTAATAATGTAATAAGACTTCCTAATTTTGGAGATTTTGTTATTAAGATATATAAATCTAAAGTTGCGACAATGAAGGGCATGGATGGTTTTGGTATAGATGGTAAACGAACAGTTGTTCCACCAAGGAGGATAATGTCATTTAAACCAGATAGAAAATTAAAACAACACTTGAATAAACAACTATGATATAATAATAGTATAGAATAGTGTTTAATTTTTTTTCTTCCTGCATATTTTAAGCAGGGACGATTATGTTGTTAGTCTTCAATAAAGACGGAAGTTATATTTTTTATACAAATCCGTACCTCCCAACCGAAGCATTCATAATTGTAAATTATATGTTGGGGGGAAAGAAATTAAAAAAATATTTTTTATGCCAAAGGGTAAAAAAAGAAAAAAATCAAGATATAAAAAAAGTGGTGTGAAAGGTAGAGAATTAAGATCTAAAAAAAAATTAAGTAATTTTTCTAGTATTGTAAACAATCCTATATAGTATTGTAAACAACTTTATATGGTATTGTAAACAACTTTATATGGTATTGTAAACAACTAGATATATAAAAAATAATTTAGTATTAGGGACGTCAGATTAATTTCTGATGTTTTTTTGTTATAGAAAATGCGACTATGTTATAATATAAGTATGAAAATATAAAAATTTTATTAATTTAATACAATATTTTTAAAAATATGCCAGAAGAGATACAAGAAATTAAAAAAAACATTCAAAATGATGATGTAAATGAAAAAAAAATAGAAAATGTTGATGAAAAAGTAATTACTAATGATATTCCCTTAGAGGGCGGTGAAGAAGAAAAAGATTATAAAGGTGAACTTATGAAAGACTTTGATGTGTTACAAGATAAAAACAGGTCATTGAACTCAATGAAGATAATTAATAAGAATAAGATAAAAGAAACTAGAATTAAAGTTATTCAGGAGCTTTTTGGAATAATGGAAGAAATGGGTGTTGATCCTAATAATATGGAATCAATTAATAGTTTTTTAACTACGTTAGAAGAACAGGACCCAGATTTAAAAGAACTATTTGAGTATGCATTTACTAATATTACCGAGGAAGAGACTCCTCCATCAGTTATGAAAAATGATACTGTTCCAGTTAGGTCAAATGAACAGATAGCTCCAACACAAATTCCAGAGTCTAATCTTAATATGTAATTAAATATGAAATTTGTAGATTATCCACAAAAATATGAAAAAAGATTTAATGGAGAGAGAACTTTAAAAAACTGTAATTTTCAAGATATATCGACAGATACTGATATTAGTAATAATGAATATAGAGATGAATTAAATAAATTATATTTTTCATTTCAAAAAGAAATATTCGATTATCTAGTAAAAATGCAATGGTTAAGACGAAGATTTGTTTATAAAGGTAAGAATAGAGAAAAGGATGGTGGTAATGGCTATCTTTTAGATAGATCGTTTTGTGTATTTGTTAGAAATTTTGTAGGAGCTGAACCAAGAATGATGCTTCTTTCACAACAATACGCGAAAGTAACTACATATTTTAATGATTTTTTTCCAGATTTTAATTTGGAAAATCCATTTAAAACAAAGTATAAATTTCCATATAAAAAAATAACTTTAGAATATTTAGTGGTGGTACATCAAATGCCATGTAGGATTGACTTATTGAATTGTGCAGAAAAAAAAGGTTTAGGATATGCTGATTTTCTCGATTTTGTTATGAATTATATTTCGTCAGAGAATGAAATACATGAGGAAGATATATTTGGTATGTATTATCCTCCGTCATGGATACCACCATATGTGATTTTCTATAAAGAAAAATATGAAGGAAGAAAAAAGAAGTGAAGAGAATATGAAGCCTGTAGTCTTTGTTAAAGGAAGATACAATTATAATCAACAAGATTTATTTAGGCAGAACATTCTTTTAAAGGCGATGAGCCAAACAACAAACGTAAATGAGTTACAGAATATAGTTGGTGCAAAATCAAAAATAGAACTGTATAGGATGATGGATAAATTATCCATGAGAAAAGAATATCATAAAGCATTGGATAGTTTAGGTATTAATTTTATTACAATAGTCGAAGGTATAAAAAAAGTAGCAGAGACAGGAGATAAAGATGCAACTAAACTTAAAGCATTACAAGTATTACTAAAATCACTTGGTATGGATGAATATAAAGATTCAGCGACTGGTTCAGGTGAAACATGGGAAGAGTTATTACGTGAACAGATAGAAACTGGTGAGATTAAAAAAGGAGATGCAATTGATGTTAAATATAAAGTAAATATGCCAGAGCCACCTCCTGAAGAACAGGAACGTTTAGAAGAAGAGAAGCTAATTGGTCATGGATTATATGAATAAGATTGATTTATTAAGAGCGATGAAGGATCCTAAGTTCTATCTTGAGAGCTTTTGTAAAGTTAAATTAAAAGAAGGTGGGTTTGCTCCATTTATTTTAAAAGAACATCAGAAGGATTTATTTAACGCTTTAAAAACAAATAAAAAGATAATCATTTTGAAAGCTCGCCAGCTTGGGTTTTGTTTAGATCCAGATACTAATGTATTAATGGCAGACTTAACATGGAGAAAATTAAGACACGTAAAGGTTGGAGATGAGATAATAGCTTCTGATGAAGAGGTTTATGGCGGACGTGGCTCTGCAAGAAAAATGCGTACTGCTATTATTGAAAATAAGTTCAATATAACAAGTACAGCAATAAAAGTTACATTGGATGATGGCAGAGAATTAATTATGACACCAGAACACAAAATGCTTTGTAAGTATAGAGGTGCTGTTCATACAATATGGAGGAATGCAGAAACTATGCGTATTGGTGATGAAATAAGAGCAATAACAAATCATTGGATACCAGAAATGTCATATGATGATGGTTGGATTTCTGGGATAATAGATGGTGAAGGATCTCTAAGAACGAAAAAAAATGCTGGAACAGAGTTGTCAATAAGCCAAGTCGATGGTCCTGTATGGGATAAAATAGTACAATATTTTATAGATAGGAATTATAGCTATAGAATAGAAGTTGATAAAAGAAAAGCTGGGGATAGTAGTAAATTAGGATCAAAGCCAGTAAATAAGTTAGTACTCAATAGAATGAATGAGCTTTTTGAATTATTAGGAAAAGTTAGACCTATGAGATTCGTTAATAGACGTTGGTGGGAAGAAAAGAAAATGCCAAACTATGGGTGGCACAAGATAGTAAAGATAGAGAAAATACCAGAACAGAAAATGATAGATCTTCAAACATCAGAAAAGACTTTTATTGCTAATGGATTTGTTTCTCATAATTCGACAGCAATGGCAGCGTATTTTTATTATCAAACAATTATGAATCCAGGTATTACTACTGCATTAATTGGATATAATAGTGAGCTTGTTTCAGAGTTACTTGATAAGATTAAAACATTTATAAAAAGTACTCCACCACAATTAAGACCTAAGATTCAGTATAATTCTAAGTATGAAATTAGTTTTCCAAATATGGAATCTAAGATAATGATATTGCCATCCACAGAGAATGTTGGGTCTGGGTATACTTTTAATTATTGTTTAGCTAAAGATACTAAAATAATTTGTGAGAATGGAATAACAAAAAAAATAGATGATTTAAGAAGTGGTGATGTTATAACTAATGGTAATGGTGGTTATTCAAAGGTAGTTGAATTATTAAAAAAGAAAACTGATAAAAAAATGTTGTCAGTTAGTGCAAATGGGATGGAAGATGATATTACTTTAACTAATGATCATTTAATGTTGAGTAGAGATAAGGATACAAGGAAAATTGAATGGAGAGAATCTGAAAGAATTAATATGGGTGATTATATAGCATTTCCATATTTTCAAGTTAGAGAAAGATATACTACTTTAGAAATAGAACAGTCAGTAAGGGAAATTTATAAAAATAAATATTTAAAAAATAAAATAGATATAGATTATAATTTTGGATTATTAGTAGGATGGTATTTGGCAGAAGGGACAACGGAAAAGTATAGAATTTTATTTTCATTAGATAAAGATGAAGTTAAGGATTTTTTAAAGATAGCAAATAATTTTTCTGAATATGTAGGATATATAAAGGTTAAAAAAAATAATGATAGTAGAACAAGGGTGGTTGAAATGTATGGAGCTAATTTTGCAAGATTTATAGAAAAGTATTGTGGTAGAAGTGAATGTAAAAAAATAAATGATTGTATCTGGTATTGGGGAAAAGAATTTGCAGATGGTTTATTATTTGGTTTATTTAGTGGAGATGGATGTTTTAAAAATAATAGAAAAGTAGTTTTGACTAATACTAATGAAGGTATAATAAATCAAACTAAAAAATTACTTGTTTCAAGAAGAATCGGATTAGCTAATATACATAGAAATGATAATTGTTATCGTTATGATGTAAAAAGTAAGACAAGATATGATTTAGTTTTGAATGGAACTGGAAATTATAAGTTTAGAAGAATGTTTAATTTAGAATTGCCAGTATATGATAACAATAGAGCTAAATGGAGAACAAAAAATGCTCCTACGACTAATCAAGGTAATAATAGATGGAGAAGAGGAAAGTTCCATTACTGGGCGAAAGTAAAGAGTGTAAAAGAAAGTGATTATGATGATTATGTATATGATATAGTATTAAAAGACAATCCTCATAGTTTTTTAACTACCTCAGGTGTTGTACATAATTGTTTGGTGACTGAGCTGCCAAAATGGGAAAAGATAGAAGAAAAGATGACATCTTTATTGCCAGCAACTAAAGAGGGAGTACTCGTTGTAGAGTCTTCACCGAAAGGAGCAGGTGATTATTTTCATAGAATGGTTGTTAAAGCTGAAAGGGGAGAGAGTGAATTTTTATTAAAAAGATATGGATGGTGGTGCGGATATAGTAAGGAAGAAATAGATGGACTTAGGAAAGAACATGGAGAGATGTATGTTGCACAGGAATATGAAATGGCATTTCTATCATCTGGAAGACCAGTATTCGATCAGAAAATGGTATTAAAACTTTATAAAGGAGTTTTAACTGATGGTGAAATGAATGGAGAACATAAAGTCTATTCAGAAGATGGATGGAGAGTTTATGATGAACCGAAACAAGATGGTATGTATATTGTTGGTGGTGATGTTTCTGAAGGTATTTTAGGCGGTGATTATTCAGTTGCAACAATATGGGATAGAAAGACTGGAGAAGAAGTGGCAATGTATCGTGGATTGATAGCTCCAGATAAATTTGGAGATTTATTAAACTCATGGGGAAGAAAATATAATAATGCTTTAATGGTTGTAGAAGTAAATAATCATGGATTAACAACATTAACAATTTTAAAACAAAAATTATATCCATCACCATACTTTAGGCAAGGAAAAATAGAAACAATCGGGGCAGTAACTACTGATAGAATGGGATGGAAAACTACAACTGTTACTAGACCATTATTAATAGATGAATTTAATAAAGCTTTACGTGATGGAGACTTAAAACCACATAGTAAAGAGTTAATGGATGAGATGACTGTTTTTGTATACGATGATAATAATAGAATGACAGCACAGAGTGGATTTCACGATGATGTTATTTTCTCAGCTGGAATAGGATACCAGGGATATAAAGTTCTATGGTCTGGTAAGTTGGACCAAATAGATTATAACAAATATATTCCATCTAATTATAGCTATTAATAAATAATAAAAATTTTAATTAAATAAAAAAATATGGCAGAAACATTAACGACACCAACAGAAACATATGAGTCATCTATGTATGGTAAAAAAGAAGTGGAACTAGTTGATACTTTTATAAAACGAAAAGATGATGCTCAGATTTATTTTTTAAATTGTATAAAACCAAGACTTGATAGATCTTATAAGTTATATATGTCTGATAATTCTGATAGAGCTAAAGAATTATTAAAGAATAATATGGCATGGAAAGCTAATATTTCTGTACCATATATCCATGGAACGATAGAAACATTAAAACCTAGAATATTAGACGCTAGGCCAGAATTTACCGTTCAGGGTAGGAATGAAGAAGATCAGAATAAAGCATCTAAGATACAAGCGACTAGTGATTATACTTGGGAGATAGCTGGAGGTGATGATGTTGCTGAATTAGTCACGAGTGCTTCATTGATTTTTGGCATGGGTTATATGCAACCATATTGGAAAAGAGATGTCAGAGAGTTGAAATTTTTATCAACAAAAAAAATAGATAAAAAGAAATATGATTGGAAAAAAGAAAAAAAAGTTTTTTATGATGCTCCTGCGGTGGAATGGGTAGATAATTATTCTCTTTGGTATGATTGGCATAATATAGCAGAGGAAAATAAACAAGATTGGTTTAAAAGATTATTATTACCAGCTGAAGTTATTAAGAGACGTTATCCATCTTATGATAAAAAAAGATTAAAGATGGCTTTTCAAGAGACTGGAGATTTAACTGACTATGGGAACATAAGAACAAAATTAAAACTTGCTCATGAAAAAATAACTAAAGGAGCTGATTATGCTTCTTCTACAAATATGGATGAGATGTTTAAGAATGCTAATAGTCCATTACATGAAGTATTTGAATGGACAAGGCCATTTGATGATAGTTATTCTGTTATGGTTAATAATGTTCCTATTCTTAAAGGAGGTTCTATTCCATTTCCATATAATTTTAAAGAATCTCCATTTATTGGTACTCCATATTTAAAGGTACCTGGAGAATATGAAGGTTATGGTCTTCCATTACTTTTGGAGAATCCACAGATAATGCTTAATACAATTAAGAATCAAAGACTTGATGCGGCTACTTTAAATATTCATAAGATGTGGATAATAAATCCTTTAGCAAATATAAATAAAGAAGATTTAGTTGTTAGGCCATTTGGTATTGTTTATTCGATTGATCCTAATGGGGCTAGAGAAATATCAATGACAGATATTAAACCTAGTGCTTATAGAGAAACAGAAGAATTAAAAGGTGATATGAGATATGCATCTGGTGTTGATGATTCATCTATGGGTGGAGGTGGTGCTTCTGGAAGTGCTACTGAAACACGACATCTTCGTGAATCTACGCTTGAACGTGTAAGGTTGTTTGTTAATCATCTTGGTTCTAGTTATGCTAAATTAATGAGATTTTGGATTTCAATGTGGGGACAGTTTATGACTAAGGAAATGGCAATAAGAATAACTGGAGATGATGGAAATTTAGAGTTTCCTATTATATTGAAAGATGATCTTATGGGATACTTTGATTTTAAAGCGACTGTTATCCCTTCCATAGCTGGACAAAATGATGTTAAAAAGAAACAGGATATGGATTTATTCCAATTACTTGTTGAAATGCCATTTATTAATCCAGAAAAACTTACATCAAAGGTATTACATGATTGGAATTGGAATATAGATTCGATAAGAAAAGAAGAGGAAGAAGAAGCTCCAGTAGAAGAAACTGAATCACCTACTGAAATGTTATCTAATATGCCAGTTGGTTCTGGACAAGTTCCAGAGAATATAGCACAAGAAGCTTTGGCAATGATAAGTGGAGCTAAAAGTGGTGAAACATATGTAGGAGAAGGTGCTAGAAGATCATCTTTATCTGAGTTAAGTTCTCCAGTAAATCTTTTAAAAGAGACTGGGGCCCCACCAACTGTTGAAGGTGTTGGTAAAACTACAAATTCAAGAGGAATGAATAGAACTGGAAAAGTAAATACTAATATTGCAAAAAAAGCACCAAATGGTGAAGAAGCACAATTAATGAATAGAGTTTCTAATACACAAAGATAATTATTAAATTAAAAAATTATGAATGGCGGAACTATGAATAAAAAACTTATTGATGAGTTGTCTAGTTATGATGATGATCAAATAAGAGAATTAATCACTTTGTTAGTTGAATTAAAAGATTCTAAATATTGGGAATCAATTAAATGGTATTCGGCTCTATCACAAAGACAGTTACAAATATTAATATCAGGAATAGATCCAATAAAAGATCCTACTAGTATTAGTAGAAATCAAGGTATGATACTTGGTGTTAGAGCATTGATGGATTTTATAACGCAACAAATTGAGAAAAGAAATGAGGAAGAAAAAACTGAAAAAGAGAAAAATAAAGAGAGTGATCCAATTAACTAATTGCAATTATGTTATAATATAATTGAAATATATTTTATAATATGGAAGATAAGAAATGGATAAAAAAAGCGATAAAGAATCCAGGCTCACTTACAAACAAAGCTAAAAAAGCTGGTAAGAGCATAGGTTCTTATTGTTCTGACAATAATTTGAGCATGTCTACTAAGAAACAATGTGTTCTTAGAAAAACATTAATGAAGTTTAATAAATAATTTTATGATTAATAGCAATAAAAAAAACGAAGTCTTAAAAAGCGTTTTAGATAAAGTTAAAATGCAAGACGCTGGAACAAAGGAAAAAGAAGAGTCTCCAATTAAAGTATCTTCATCGAAAAAAACATATATTGAATATCCTAGACTTTATGTAAATGCAAAACAAGTTCCAGGATTAATTAATTATGATGTAGAAGATGATATAATGTTAGTAGTAAAAGGTAAAATTATATCTCATTCTAAAAATGAAAGAATAGGATCTCTTGGAAATGAAAATTTTGATATTGAAATTAGAAAAGTAGGATGTGAACCTAAAAAACAAAAATAATTATTAGTATACAATTAAAATGTATATAGAACCAGAACATGATATTGGTATTAAGTCAACATTAAGTTCTAAAAAAGAAGGTAGGTTAAAAAATAATGTTTCTTTTGTGAAAAAGAAAAAACGTAAAATATTACGTAAATTCATAGAAGAAAAAAAGAAGTATGGCTAATTTAGATGATAAAAAAAGAAGTAAATTGAAAAGTTTTCTAAGTAAATTTAGTTTATCTGGAGCGAAAGAATCATTAGGAAATCGTGTTTATACTGTAAAGAGTAATTTGGAAACGAAAAAAATGAAAGAAACTTTGGCAAGAAGAAATGCACAAAATAAATTTAGAAAAGAGTACGGTTCTACTTATAGACCATCTGATGAATCTAGAAAAGATAATATTGCTTATAAGAAATTGTTGAAAGCAGAGAGAGAAAAATATAAGGATTTATAAATTTATAATATTAACTATGAAGCTTATGGATATTGAAAAAATTCCAACACAAAGTAAAAAGATTATAGGAGCTATCGACTCTATAACTAAACTCAAAGATAAAGAGGATAGTTCTGGTGAAAAGCAAGACCTAGATTTAGGTGGTATTGCTAAGAAACTAGCGAGACGTAACGCTACTAAAAAGTCTAAATAATTATAATAGCTATTGTAATTATCCTAAATAATTATTAAATATGAAGTAAAAAGTATGCCAGAAGAAAAAAATGAGTCCACTGAAAATAAGGCCAACGATTCAGAGGGTAGCTCAAACGATAACAATGGTCCTGCTAATCCTAATATGTTAGGTGGCGAAGCAGGGGATCCATCGGCAAATAATTCGTCAAAGGATGAAGAAACTGTGCCAAAAACGCAATATACCGAACTAGAGAAAAAAATCGGTGAACAAGGTAATGAGCTTGGAGAATCTAGAGGAAAGGTTAAAGAGTATGAACAATACTTCGATGACATTTCTCCTTTAATGGAGAAACTTTCTGTAGATAAAGAGCTTATTGGTTATATCACTAGAGGTGAAATAAACTCTAAGATGATAGAAGGCGTTTTACAGGGCAAAATTCCTGAAAAGGAAGCGACTGAGGTCACAAAGGCTCACGATGAGGTTAAAAAAGAAATGGGAAAAGAAGAATATGCTAAAGCTTCTACTGAAGATGTTGAAAAAAAGATTACGGAAAAGCTTAAAGATGTTGATGATAAGTTCTCTAAAATGGAGCAATCATTTGATACTAAGCTTGCGGATTCTGAACAATTACGTGAATATGAAAAAAAAGTTGAAACTTTTGCTTCTAATACACCTGATTTAAAAGAATACCTTCCACGTATTAATGAATTAATGGAAGAGCATAAAGAAATTTCAGATATTAAAATCTTCTATCAAATCGCAAAAGGCGAAAAATTAGAGAAGAATATTAAGGAAGAAGAAGAAAAGAATAAATCTGAAGAAGAGAAGTTAATGGCAGCCAATTTAGGTGGTGGCAATTCATATGGGACAGTTGAAATAAACGATCCCAATGTTGCTAACCAATTAATAGGCAATTCATCAAATCCAAATCTTATGTAAACTTATTTTGAGTATTTGATAAAGACAAAATACTAAATAAATAAATAAGTAAAATAAAAATATGGCAGATTATCCATATCACACAGAACCAACCCACGATACTGGGGCTATTACATCAGCGACAAGAGATACAGCTATCTCTGCGGCAGAAGGTCGTCTTAAAGTTGATGCTGTAGATAAAGTTTTTTTACTTGAGGCTAACAATCATCCTTTTATCACATTGTTAACTAATGTTGGACGAACTCCAACTGGTGTTTCATATAAAGGATCTGGAATTCTCAAGGCCTCAACTGGCAGTCCTGAATTTAAATGTTTCGAGGATTTTTACGGTGGTAAATACGCTAAAGCAAGTGGCACATATACGGCTACTGGTGCTATCACTATTACAGTTAATGTAGGTGGCAATACAAGCCCTGCATACATTTTTACTGTAGGTGATGTCATTATCAATCAAAGAACAAGTGAACGTATGGAAGTTGCTACCGTTGCTACTGCATCTACTATTACTATTGCTGCTGCTGGACGTTCTATAGGTTCGACAGCTGCTTCTGCTGGTGCAGATGGTGATGGTTTATTCATTATTGGTAATGCAAATGAGGAATATGCAACCTCTAGAAATATTAACATGACTCGTGCTAACGAGCAGACCAACTATACTCAGATTTTTAGAAAACCAGTTGGTGTTTCAGGAACTGAAATGGAAGCAGACCTTTATGGTCCAAAAGATTTACCATGGCAACGTGCTAAAGCAGCTACGCAACATGCAGAAGAAATTGAAATGGCATTTTGGTTCGGTGAAAAAGGAAGTACTACTGGATCTCTTAGTAAACCTAAAAGATATACTGGTGGTATTCTTGAACACATTGAATCAAACAACGCTTATGTCCAAGACCAAGGTGGTCCATTAACAGCTCCAGATTTGAATACTTTTTTACGAGAAGGTTTCACTTATGGTAGTTCGACTAAGATGTTATTCTGTGGTGGTGTAGTTTTGCAAGCAATTAATGAAATTGCTCGTGGTCAATTACAGACAAAGATTGTTGATAAGACTTACGGAGTTAAAATATCTACTTGGCAAACTGCCTTTGGTGACGTTAACATTGTTCATAATCATAAATTTATTGAAGATTATGCAGGTTATGCATTTTTGCTTGACATGGATTCATTCCGATATAGATATATGAACAATCGTGATACCAAATTAAAGACTAATATCCAAGCTAATGATGCTGATGGTCAGGTTGATGAATATATCACAGAGTGTGGTTTAGAAAGAAAGTTACCTGCTAAGAACGCATTGATTAAAGGTATAACAGGATAGTAAATACGTTATATTATTATAATAACGTGGAAGAATATTGAAAGTTTTATATAGGTCGCATAGGGAGAGACCGACCGTGATAAACGTCTCTCCCATGGGGGTTTACCTTCACCCGATCAGGACACGGGTCATTGTCCGTAGTTTATTAGTAAAGAAAAATTTATGGGATCTTTAGATTCAATCTTGGTAAAACAAGGTAATGCAAGAAGTGTTTCAACTACAGTTTTAGATGATACTCCAGTAGCTATTAGATTAAAGTATTTAGGTACTGGTTCTGTTACTACTGTTGCTCTTACAACTGCTACTGCTCTTGTATTGACAACTTCTGATGGTAGTGCTGAAACTTTTACTTTTAGTACTTATACCAATATGGGGCTATTAGTTGACAAAATTAATGCTAGTACTTATTGGGAAGCTAAATTACTTGATGCTTTACGTACAGATGAAACAACTAATACTGATTTTGTTCAAAATCTTACGACAACTATAAGTAGTGCAGGATTTTATGACTGTTTAGTTAATACTGATACAGCACAAAATGTAGATAATGAGTTTGTTTATACTTGTCGATGTACTATCGATAGAGACCCTGGTTCAGAAAAACCAAAAGGTTCTCGCAGAGTTAAATTGTCTGAAGTATTATATAATGTAAATGTTAATGGTGCTGAA
>Ga0307928_10001757_pt1 | contig 16498 bp, 25 predicted proteins | sample AceLakmetagen232_FD_201815 | JGI IMG/M metagenome (GOLD analysis project Ga0307928, IMG submission 201815) | Saline water microbial communities from Ace Lake, Antarctica - #232 | ecosystem: Environmental > Aquatic > Non-marine Saline and Alkaline > Saline | place: Antarctica: Ace Lake... | reverse complement strand
GATGATAAAGGTATGTGCGTGAATACTTACAGATCATTAAATTTTGATAATCTAAATATTATTACTGAAATAATGTGGAAGAGCATGGAGGAATAGATGGATAATACAACTGTAGCGGCAATTATATCGAGTGGCAAAATACGGTTTGATTATAATATTACGGATACTGACCTTGATACGTTGCTACTTGACACTATCAATGACGGGGTTATTCTCGTCAGGCAATGGTTGATGGATGCGGGGCTTCGTGCGGAGATTGGAAAGACGGGTAGTTTTGTAGTCTTAGCTGGAGACGAAAGTGCGGATATCAGACACTCAAAGATTATAGGGGATTCCACCACTTTCACAGGCGTTACGGGAGATACGATAGATGTCACTATAGACGGTACTGCTTACGCCGATATAGATATTGCCGCAGCGACTACGATAGCTTTAGTGGTTGCAGCTATAAATACCGCTACAGCAGGCACGGAAGCCTCCGCAGATGATAACGGTAATCTTGTTATAACCTCCACAACGACAGACGGTACGGGAACGGTGGTTATCGCTGACGGCACAAGTACGACTACGACAGTTATAGCGCGGTTGGTATCGACAGTTAGAGAACGGTCAGACACCGGAATATCCGATTTTGGCGAACCTCTAAGGTTTCGGGAGAAAGATAACCGCACGATTATAGGTATAAGGAATTGGGAAGATTTGATAGAGATGCAACCCGATGAAACCGAGAGTACATCTTCTACCCCTGATTTTGTAGCTCAATGGGATGGAGCAAATAAAGTATTCTTCAGGTCGGCGCTTTCCCAATCATTGAGGGTATATATAGATTATTTCGCGGATCAGGCGGCTCTTGTCGCCGGGAGTACGCTTCCTTTTAAGAGAAGATACGATCCGGTACTGAAACAGTATATGCGCGTAGAGTTCTTTGCTTGGAAGTTTGCGGACGATCCTCGTAATCCGCAGATGGTACGAGAAGAACAGAAACTTGTACAGCTTAAAGACGATTTGATAAGAACAGCATCGAAGAACTTTGGCAAAAACAGACAGACTGCAAGTAGGACGGGGGGAGGAAGCTCCGGGCCACGTGCAAGCGCGAGTGTCCCGTCAGCCAACACACAATGAAGTATGACGCTATAAAAATCATAAGGTTGTTCATAGCAGGGTTGATATTCCTGTCGTTAACCTCGATACAAGGTATGGATTCCAGGGAAGTTCAGCAAGCGATGTTCACGATTGCCTGTATGCTGGTATTCTCGTTACTTATCCGAAACGTCTGGCTGACGTTATTCATGTGGTGGACTGCATTTCTATTTATATACTTCCGGTTCCAGGGCATGACGTACTTTTTCAATATCTTCTTTGGATGTCTGTTATATTTCCTGACGAAAATCAGCTACAAGAAAGAGCATATAAATCACTATATCAAGATATTCATAATATTTACCGGCATTAATATGCTGTATATGCTGGTACAGTATTTCGATCTGGATTTTTACTATTATCTGGACGTAGTGAGGCCGGACGGTCAACACTTCACCTATGACAGTTTCAAGTATATGTGCGGGTTTATGGGCAACCAGGCGAATATGAGCGTTTTAGCAGCGTTGAGTATCCCGTTACTAGCCACTAGACGTTCAAAATGGGCTGTCTGGGCGAGTTTATTGCTATTTATACCGATATGTACCGGACATACCTCAAGTGCTCTTATAGCGGGAGCTATTGGGCTGTTATTCGTACTGTTTTTCCGGCTGAATAGACGTATTTGGTGGTCATTGATAGTCATTGGTACTCTTTTAGCATCATTGTATGTTGTTAAATGCGATATTCCTATGGGGATGATGAATACAAGACCTAAAATGTGGAAAGTTGTAATGCGTGACGCGGTAAAGCATCCGGTAGTTGGATATGGGTTGGATTCTTTCAGGAATTTCACAGAGACGAAAAGACAAAAGTATTGCGATGCTATTGATAAGACTTCAGTCGGCTGGCATCTTACAGTCTGGGACAACCCGCATAATATATTGGTTACTTTAGCCTTTGAATTTGGGATATTGATATGGTTGCTTTTAATAGGGTATCTTAGAGAATATATTCTGGCTTTCAGGAGATGCGTTAAGGATCGGAACACTTTAGCTACGACAGGATTCTTGATGGTATTTTTCATAGTAAGCATGGGACATTTCCCGATATGTTTAGCAGCTATGGCAGTATTCATTATACCAATGTTTGCATTAGCCGAAAAAAGTGTAGGTTTATATGAGTAAGAATTATTTAGATGAACGTAAAGAACGCATACTAAACGATGTATGGGATAGTATAAAACAGGCTATACGTACTAATATAACTGACGGTACTAACGAACTAGCAAGTTTGTTGACTTTATGGGGTTGAGCAATGCAGCCGTTACAGGTCAGGGCGGAGATTCTACTAACAACTGGGCATCTGTTAATGTTCGGTTTAATGAAGAGATTGTGCTGAAAGCAGAAGATGAAGATAAGATGACACTTACTATTAACGATGACCTCTCAGGGTTATTATATCTTAGGGTAGGTGCTGGGGCTAAAGTAGAAACTAGGTAATAAGGAGATATTATGAAAAAAGATATCAAGAATACAATCTATAACATAGCAGATGACTTTACTGATGAGTTAGTCAAAGAAGAAGAGAAGTATATTGGGTTGCAAAAAGATGTTGCGCGTGAACTTAAGAAACATAAAGAAAGTGAAGAGTTGCGGAAAGTCCAGCACCAAGAGACTTTGAACAACCTTAAACTTATTGAAGAAAAAACTATCCAAGCAAAGATAAGGCATGATGGCGCAACCGATCATCTTCAAGTTGAGACAGAAAAGTATAATAAGCTAAACGGGGACGTTGCGAAGATTAAGAAGGAGAGTGCTTTAGATAGAGACGAAGCCAAGACGCTTAAAAATATGGTATCAGAACAGCTTTCAAAAAACGTAGCGATCCACAAGGGGTACGAGGGGAAGCTTAGATTTCTCAAAGAAGATGAGAATAATATAGAAGAAAGAAGGAAGAAGGTAAGTATCCGCGAGAGAGAAGCCGGTATAAAGGAAAGGGCTAATAAGAAAGCAGAAGTCCAGATAGCTGAAAATAATATAAGTATTCAAGAACGTAAAGACCGTATAAAGGCTACAGAGCAACGTCTAAAAATCAAAGAGGGAGCAGTTAATGCCTAACGCCTATGTAAAAGTAGCTGAAAGAATTGACCGCCGGAAAAGACGGAATGAAGTCGCTGTCGTTGACAGGCAGAACTTTTTATCCAGAGATGACAAGCTCACGCTGATCGCAGGGACGGAAAAGGTTACTACGGATACTTTTGATGATATATGCCGTTGGATTTCTCGATATTATTCTATAGAAACAGGGATACGGTCTGACAAGACGTTGGGGTATACTGAAGATGGAAAGATATGGTTTATTGACGAGGTAGCCAAAAACATGACAGAGATACAGGATGATTTCAATAAAAATGGTTATCCTGAAAGCTGGACTATAAAATCTGGCAACCAAACGCTTTTATATGTTGTAGATGGGAAAGATTTATGGAAACATGACGGGAATAACGACCATAAATTCCAGAAAGTAGATATCACTGATGTGAACGGTGATTCGATAGAACCAATAGACAATATCGAACACAAAGACAGACAATGGCTTATATCAAAAGATTATCTTTTTGTGAGTGCAAACTTAGGTTTTGATGTTTTTAGTAGTGCTTCTGATTCAGCGCAGATAGTTGTGGGTTCTGGTAAAGGTGAAAACCTGGCTCTTGCCAAGATAGAGGATACGCTTTTCATACTCAACACAGAAGGCATATTCGCGGTTATCGGAGATGTTATAAGCGCACTTGCTCCGACATTTGAAGTTATCCTTGTAGATTCAAAGAAGATCCTTGCAGGAAGAACAGCAAGGCTAGTAGAAAATGCTATTATATTCCTTGCTGACGATTTCAATTTATGGTCGTGGAACGGTCAGACATCCAAAAAACTTACTCACTCGGAAAAACTAGAAGATTTCGTAAATAAGAACAAAGAGTTTATAGATAAAGCTGTGGCTCATTATGACGATATCAACAAATATTATATGATGTCGGTTGTGCGGCCCGGGCGGACTGAACCGGATTTTGAAGTGTTCTGGGATGCGATAGACCAGAAAGTAGATTTTATCAAAGGTCGTAATGTTTCAGCTTATATGCAGACAGATTCTACGAGAGAAAAGAACTTCATCGAGTTGGCACGATCTGATGTTAATTATCTTGTTTATGCTGACAGGGAACGTGCTTTTGACGGAGAAGGTATAGAGTGGAAAATGCGGACCGGGGATTTACTTTTAAATAAGTATAAGAATTTCAGGGTTACTTCTATATATCCCGAAGTTGTCCCCGAAGGCGATCTGAATATGTTCTTCAGGTATTTAATGGATGGCAGGTTGAGTGAATCTGGAACTAAGATAGAAGATATTTTGACTAACAACGATTTTGAATTATGGACAGGTAGCCTTCCTACGGGATGGGTAAAGCCAAGTGGAACATCTGCCCAAGAAACCACAATAAAATATAATGGTAATTCTAGTGCGAAGCTCACTAGCGAGGCTTCTGCCTTTGGCGTACTTACTCAACAAAAGAACGTATCAACTTTTGCGGGAATGGAAGCAAAATATAGTGTATTTGTTTGGTGTGATACGGCAGATAAAGCATTTATAACAATAAATGACGGCGTTTCAACTGCAACATCATCATTCCATCCTGGAGATAGTGCATGGCATCGGGTAGAAATTACAAAAAAAATGAGTGCTTCTTCAACAAGGATAACGCTTTCTTGTCAGATAAAGTCCGGTGCTGTTACTGCATACTTTGACGCTGCATACGCTTTCGCTGTATCACCAGAAAAGGCTAATTTTAATTATAGTTTAATCGGCGAGAATATAAGTCTAGGGTTCATAAACATAACTAATCAAAGTCAGTTTATGGGAAGGGTGAAACCTAAAATAAACTATGCTAAAGGTCAGACAATAGCTTTAGAACTTTACGGAAAAACTACTGCGCTTGATTTGGTGGTTCTTGGATTTGGGATAGATTTTATTGATAAGGGAAATACTAAAAATAGACAAGTTGGAGGATAGAATGAAAAAATTATTGATGGGTATATTGTTTACAATGTTGTTCGCTGGTGTATCTCTGGCAGCGCCGATTAGCGTTATTTCATACGTTACTCCTAATGACATCAAGGTAAATAACTTAGAAGATAACCAGAATACTATTGTGGATGCTATAAATTCAGCAGATGGAGCTTTAATACAAGCTGGTACGGTATCTGCTAATGCTCTTACAAATAACGCTAACCCTGAGAACAGATGGGGTAGAGCGTTCAATGATTGGGTATTTACAGGGCTTCTTCCTCCGACTTCAGCATCATTGTCAAGCACAACAACTGCTGGAGAGGCTTTTATTTCGAATTCTTCAGACCAGCAAAAATTTGTCGAGAAAGATGCTACCGCAAATATTTATACAGCTACAAAATGGACGTACCTCGATATAAATTATAACGGTACATATGCCTATCTCGAAACGAGTATTGGTACAGCAGAACCGGGTATCACAGCCGATTCTATTAGGCTTGCCAGGGTATCTTCAAGCGCAACAGCCGTGACGGCGGTTCGGGATGATAGACCGCTATCGATACAGCTTGATAACGTAGAAGATCAGTATAGGGAAGGTTTTATAGCAACGGTTGTAACGCCTGCCGCATTAACGATTAATCCCGGAGTTGTTTATAATGGGTCAACTCGCATAACTAAAGTGGCTGATATATCACTAGCTTTAGGTACGGCAGACGATTGGGCGACAGGTATATCTGGGAGGACAACGAGTACTAAAGGATATGTTGTTATTAATCCTAGCGGTAGTGTTAAACTCACGACTACAGCTCCAACATTAACCGATACGTTGGGTAATACTGCTGGTGAACTAAGGTACTCGGTTATTAGCGCCCTTAACTGGCGTGTGCTTGACTGGTTCTGGATGAACGCTACGGGTAGTGGAGATATAGAAGAACAGGGCTATAGTTCATGGACAGATACTATGTTATCGGGTACGGTTATCCAAATGGTTAATACTCAAACGGGTATATTTGAAGCTGGGGGTAGCGGTAACGTTCCTGATGACAATAGTATTCCAGCAGTAAGTGAAGTAGCTGAATGGTCTGAATTGCAAACAAAAATAACGCCTACAAGCGCTACTAATAAACTTAGAATAGATGTAGTATTAAATGTTGAACCAAACAATACGGATGATTATTGTTTTGCATTATTCAAAGACAGCGATACCCCTATTTTATCTTGTGCGTTTAAGTATGTTACAACAGACAATAGTGAGGTAGTAAACTTTACTCATTATATGACAGCAGGTTCTACGAGTTCGATAACCTTTAAAGTGGGCGCTGGAACGGTAGGTGGTGCTGGTACGATAGACCTTAACTCTCAGGCAGGCGCTCCGGTGCTTGGTGGGGCGATTGCTTCAAGTGTAACTATAACAGAAATTAAAAAGTAGCGGAGTACAAACAATAATGGAACGATATAAGAAAAAAGTTGAAGATAAAGACGGATTCAAGAATCATGTTATGCAAAACGCACTTGGGAACCCAATTATATTGAAAAAGACACCAACAAGTCCCAGCGATTTGAAGGGCAACACAATTGGGGTAAAGGATAATAAACTTTATTTGAGGTTAGCAAATGGGAAGCTATTTAGTGCCACACTTACTGAGATTACATAGGAGGGAATAAATAATGGGTTTTTTCGATTCACTTGGTCGTACATTTGGGATTACAAAATCAAAGGCACAGGGGGACGCTCCGGCTCTTGCGCCAAGAAAAACTATTCTTGGAACGAAAATCGGGAAAGACCTTGAAAGTCTTTTGCGAGAAAGGATTTCGGGGGTAGGTACTGGATTATCTAAAGACCTGACGGATCCGGCTATAGCGAGTTTTGCTAAACGGCAAAGACGTGATTTGGAGGATATAACTGTTCCGGGTATTTCGGCAGGAGCTACGGCTAGAGGGTTAGGTCGGTCTACCATTCCCGTAGGACAAGTTGCGCGAGAACGAGGGCGCACAGGTGAAAGCATAGCTGAAAGGGTAGCGAATCTTGGACTTACAAGCGAAAAGATGAGAGCCGGTCAGATTTCGGAAGCTACAGGACGATTCCAAAGACTTACCGAAGCAGAAGTAAACTCGATAAATGCTAAAGTTGGCGCTGAGAATGCTTTTAATAACGCAGAGTTTCTACGGCAGCAAGGATTCCGGGAGAGGGCTGATGCTGAACAGCAGAAGGGGATTAAAATGTTAAGCATGGCAGCCATTGGTGCAGCAACTGGCGGTATGGGTATGATTCCCGGGATAGCCGGTGGGGCTGGTGGAGCATTGGCTGGTGCAGCTGGTGGACTAGGCGGAGATTTTGGAGCGTTCAGACCTTCTAGTGGATTATTTAGTGGCGCTAATATTCTTCCGGGAGCAGGAATTCCGGGAGCTTCCGTAGAGCTTTCAGCACAAGAAGCAGCGATAGATGCTATGGATTTACCTGAAGAAGAAAAAGCATTTCTTAAACAAGCTATAACAATGTTTTAACATAGGAGATTAGTATGGCTATATCAGAAGAACGAAAAATGCAACTTTTAGGACTTGTGAAACAGCTAAAGGCGGGTAAAGCTGCCAGCCCCTTAGGTACTGCTGAACGTGCTAAGAAAGCGGGTATCTTTGGTGGTGTAGATACGTCCACTATGGGCAAGCTACACGGCGCACAGATCGCTGAGACTGCACCTAGCGAGGAAAGGGCTGTAGAATCAGCTAGGACAGCGAGAGAGTTTGCTACACCTTTTATTGAGGAAGGTAAATCTAGAATTGCAGGTGCTACTTTCGCACCCTCTGGGACAACGGTAAGGTTTGAGCCTGGCAGGGAAGAAGAGCTGGAAGCTGAAAAACAAAGAGGTTTGCTTGGAGAACAAGCAAAATTAGCCGAAGGTCAAAGGGCCGCTGAGAGAAGTTTGTCTGTAGTATCCACGACACTCAATGATTTTTCAAAAGTGTTGGTGGGAGCTTATGATGAGGGTGGATTTGGAGATATAATTAAGGCGAGTAAGTCAGCCTTAAAACAACGGTTCGCTGGTGGTCTTGCTACACAAGAGCTTGTTGAGACAGGCAAGATACCCGGTAAAAAGGTAGAGATTATTACTAAAATGATGCCATTACTTACACAGCAGGGAGATAAACCCGGTTCGGTAAGACTTGTAAGTACGGTATTTGAACGTCTTGCAGATTCACTTCCAGGAGCAAATAGGCGTGCTGATGTAAAGGGTAATGATATATCTCTCCAGGAATCTCGCGGTATGATGGAAGAGACTATGAAAAGTATGCTTAGATTTGCGCAAGCGATACAATCATTAGGTATTACAAATGAAAGCATAGAACAAGTTGCAGGCAAGGTCGGACCGGACGGAAAACCAGAGAAAGGGTCTGAACTTTCCAAGCTAGGTGATTTAATAGAACGAGTTTCTACGCAATTTTATCAGGAAGGATCACCAGAAGAAGAGCAGATAAATAGCTTTATTGCACAGGCATTAGCCCCCTTAGACGAGAGAATAGCCCGTCTAGGAACAGAGGGTCAAGAAGAAACTTCTGCTTTAGGGTTAACCCCCGAGGAAGAGGAAGAATTGAGGCTAATTGACGAAGAATTAGGGAGACTATAATGGCTGATGAAAAAAGAAGAGAATTGCTTCTTAGAAAACGAGAGTTATTACTTAAAAGGAAACAACAACCACAGAAACCTAGCGCAATAGAAAATATAGGTCGTTTCTTTCAGTCGCAATTTCCAGAATTAGCCGCTGAAGCTACGGGGCAGACTACGGGACTTGTTCCAGAAGCTATAAGTAAAATGGGTGCTGGAATCCAAGAAAAAGCTCCGAGTTTGCTAAGACCTGCACTTGATATTGCTGCAAAAGCAACCAAAGCTGGTATTGGCTCAGTCGTTCCCGGCGGACAGCTTACGATAGAAAAACCACAAATAGCCGCAAGGACTGCGGCATTAGCCCTGCCTGCTACGAGGATACCAGAAGCGGTAGGCTTGGGTGCGAGGATAGGTGTTCAGCAGATAATACCGCCAGAAGAGACACCTATCCCCGGGATAGTTGCTGAAGTGGCAGGAGGACTGACTGCAGCAGGCGTTAGGGGGCTTTTCAGGTCTGCCAGGCTAGGTAACAAGCAACAAGTATTAAAGGGTGTTAAAGACGCTCTGGGCGAGGCTGATACGGCTAAAAATACTCTTAGCAAGAACATTACCGATGTAATGGATAGCCCGATAGGGAAGAAGTCAGTTAATGTTGAAAAGACTTCAGAAGCACTGGCTAATATACCTGAAAATATACAAAAGAAAATATTGAAAGACGCTAACATTTTTAAGATTGAGGTTCTTCCTGATGGTTCCATTAAACCCACTACGAAGAATGTCTGGAGATTGAGACAGGCATTAGACGATCATCTTACTTCTAAAGATTTCATTGAAGCTACTAAGGCGAGCAAGAAAGTTATATTGTCTGCTCGTAGACAAATCGCACAGGTTTTGGCAGATGTTGACCCAAAGATAAAAACTGTTATGAAGAATTTTAGCGAGTTTATGGATTCCTTTGAACCCGTTAAGCGTATCTTGACAGACGGAAAAGGTAATGCTATAGCAAATAAAATAATAAGTGCTTCTAAAAAAAGTGGTGAACCTGCACAAAGGTTGGCACTTGAAAAGTTTTCTAAGAATTTTACAAAAACCCAAGATGCCTTAAAGGGTGCAAGGGGATTTTTAAAAGGAACAGCCATAAAAGAAGCTGGCAAAAAGGGTTTAATTGGTGCGGGGTTGGGTGCTTTAGCTTTAGGTGGTGCGAAGAAAGCTAAAACATTCTTTTCCGGCGGCGAATAACAGGAGGACACATGAAAAACTTACTCATAGGTATACTCATAGGTGTAGCGATAGGGGGCATCTTTTACGCAGTTTCAGCGATTGCTGATCCGAGTTGGATTGGCATAGAAGCGATATATAACAGGGTTTTTGATTCAACCACAAATTCATTAAATGTAATCGGTGTCTAATAGGAGGAAACATGAAAAGGCGAATCTTAGGTATATTTTTAGGACTTGTATTAACTTTCAGCACGATAGCGATAGCTGATTCGGACTGGATTGGTGTAGAGGCTATCTTAAACAAGGTCTTTGATAGCACGAATGATGCTTTGCAGGTGACAACTTCTGGTACTATCGGAACGCCTGTCTTTTCAATTCCGGTTACAAATCCAGCGGGTAGCGAAGATTTTCTGATTTGGCGTGCGCCTGTAGCTATTACTATAACGGCTGTTAACGGAGTTTGTATGGACGGTACAAATCTTACTTGCCAGATAAATGAGTGTGACGCTAACGGAGACAATGCGGTGGAGATATGTTCTGACACAGCGGTAACGGTTAGCAACACAGCACTTACTATAACTAATGCGGTAGTAGATGCGGGAGATTATATTTCTTTTACTTCAAGTGCTGAAACGGGCGATGTTACGAAGATGATGCTTAGTGTCGAATACACAGTTAATTAAAGGAGCGTTATGAAAAAACTTATATTTATAGGTCTTATATTATGTTTCTTTGCGTCTATGGGGTGGGCAACGGAAGAAGTTGCACATTACTATATGAACGACCAGCTACCAGTTACAGCGGCACAGTTCAAGCTGAATGACGCGTTAGCGGATACTGTCGTGATAGACGAGAATGGTACTAATGGAACTCTTGATAACGGTACAACTGCTGGCGATTCCATCACAGGAAAGATAAATCTTGCGTTAGACTTTGATGGTACGGACGATTATGTGGACACTAACCAACAGTTTGACGCTACGGATACGGATGTGTTTACGGGGAGCTGGACGATAGCTTTTTGGGCAAAACCTGATGATGGACAGCCTGCTGCTACTGAATATTTTTGTGGTTCAAAGCTTGGAGTAAGCGGTAGTGCCCATTCTGTAAGTGTACGCCTACAGACTACTGGTTATGTTTCGGCGAGTATAAGTTTTGGTTCTCCTGCCACCGCCCTAGCTACGGGGTTTGTTTTTGATGATGGAACTACAGAATGGACACATATTTCAGCAGTATACGACACCGTAACTAACAAAATGAGCCTATATGCTAATGGCGTACTTTTGCAGACGGGAAGTGCCGTTGGCGGTGCATTTGTTACTACGCTAGATTTTGTCATTGGAGCATATAATCTTTCCGTTAGCGGTATAAGTTCTGAATTCGCAGGTGGCATGGATGACTTCCGCATATACGCTTCAGCCTTTGATGCTAACCAAGTGGTTAACCTATATAATCGTGGGAACGGTACAGAAGGGTCAAGCACTAACGTAATTGATAGCTCTTCTACGGCAACAGACGGTACGCTTGCAGGTGGGGAGACGACAGCGGGGGTATCCGTTGCGGGTAAGATTAACGAGGCACTACATCTTGACGGTGCTGCGGATTACATAAACGCAGACAGTCTTGTAACTACGACTGCAACGGATACGGCAGGAACAATATCCATGTGGATTTTTCAGGATGATGATAGTGGGGCTATAGAGCAAATATTCTCATCGGGTGAAACTGCGGCAATAAACACCTTTTTTGAGTTTAGAGCAAATGAAACTGCGGGTAAGGATTATTGGCGATGTCGTATTTTTGTTGATAGTGCAACTAAGTGGGATTTTCATACTGCTGTAGACAGCACGGATGCGTTTATTGGTGTTTGGTATCATCTTGTGTTAGTACAGAACGGAACACAACCCAACCTTTATATCAATGGAGTACTTAGAACCGACCTTACTCGCACAGTTACAACCGATGAGACTGTGTGGTTCAACGCAATTTTCACTGCCGCAACCGATAAGGCGAATAATGCCAATATCGGAAGTATAAATTTTAACGGCACGGGTGCTGCTCAGTTTTGGGATGGAAGTATCGATGACACCAGAATATACCCCAAAGCCCTAACCGCTGGCGAAATCTCAGCTATCTACGAAGGTGGACGAGGTACGGAAGGTGCTTTAAACCACGCAGGAGTGGGTATTGGAATATTATGTGGTTCAAACGCAGGAAGCAATTAAACTAGGAGGAATCATGGCAACAGCTAAAAAGGCAGGGCGGAAATAATGATTTTCCCCCGTCCCAAACCGAAACCCAAAGCTACAGATTGGAGTAATGTCAGGACACCGTGGGATACTGTCAGTTGGAAAACGGCTGGCAAGTCGTTCTTTAGAAACTCCTGTGTGTTCAACGCCAGAGCGAGAGCGCAGGGGAAATTGGAGAACGGTTACAAGCCAAATCAGGTTCGGATAGGCATAGGGTTACATGTTCCGTCAAAGGGCAAGAAAGACGAAGGTCACGCTTGGTGTGAGTATCTTAAAGACGGCAAATGGATACTAGCAAGAGATTCAATAAAGGGTCATGGCGGGTGGCCTATCGGAGACTACAAGACTAGCGGAAAGAGAGACTATGAACCGAAGAAGTATGAATACCCTACGCTTAAAGAACTCAAGGAGGCTGACAAGTGAGATACGTTATAATATTTTGTCTATTATTGTTCGTAGCAGGTTGCTCTTCTGTGTCAGAAACTTGGATCCGCAACCATGATTCTGGCGAGATGGAACTTGTTTACAGGCATAAATCTACCGGCTCACACGTTCACGAATATACGTCTCCTAAGGGACATGTCATAAAAACTGACAGCAAGCAGCCGAGTTTATTAGATGGATTCAGCATAATAAAGGCAGGTGTTTAATGGCTAATACTACAAAGAATCTTATATCAACAGCAGCATTAGTCATAGTTATAGTCACTACGCTTGCCCGGTTCATGTGGCTTATAGACGCTAAGAGTGCCACAGGTGACGAGAAGCTAGACCTACGCGTAGATAAAATTGCCATAGTCCAAGCAAAGATTCTTACCCGGCTGGATTACATCGTTGAGGATATGGTCGAACAGAAAGGCATAAGTAAACAGATACTAGCGGAAGTGCGGCAATAATATGAGTGAAAACCTTAACTATAAGGAATTGTTTGAGGAAAGTCTCGCTGCTCTTGAGAACATAGTTAACGGTATCAAGGACGCATCACCTTATTTCCTATATACAAACTCATATCTCAGGAGAAGAAAAGAGTGTCCGGGGGCTAAAAAGTTTGACGAAGGTATGCGGATTATGAACGGATCGCTTATAGAAACCATTGATATATATAAAAATCTGAAGGACGCACATAACGAAAAGTCTGTAAAAAATGACTGATTCTGAAGCCGGATGCTTGCTTTTTTGCTTTATATTGATATGGGTAATAATTGTGATAATACAAGATATTAGGAGGCCGTTGTGAACGACCTGTTTAACAAAAAAGGAGGAAATATGAAACGTCTATTAGCTTTGGGTGTGTGTTTGATTATGCTGACCGGGTGCGCTACGGCGTATAATGGTTTTACCGATTTGCGGATAAAAGCCCAAAAATTTAATGCTGCTTGGGGACTGATGAACAAGTTTTCTGGTGAGGGTGTTGATGCACACTTTACTCGTCAGATGACCTTAACGGGCGATAAGGACAGGAAATTTGTAGATAATCCTAGCATAAAGCAAAGCACTCAGGGCAACGACTCTACTCGTGAGATATTGCAAAAATAGGATTGGGGAGAAATCAATGTCTAAAATACAAGCTGGTGATATTATTTTCGTACGTCCTAACGGCTGGTTGTTTAACTTGGTCAGAAGGTTTACAGCTGGCTCTTACGGACATATTGGGCTTATAGCCGGATATTGTCGAGATCATGTCCTAATTGTCGAATCCGATATGAACGGAGTCGATCTGAACGATCTCAAATGGCGTTCCGTAAGAAAAGAAGAGTACGCTGTGTACAGGATAGACGGTATAACGGATGAGGTCAGAACTGAACTGGTGGATTTCTGTTTGGCTAATGTGGGGTGTCCTTACGATTTCTCGGCCTGGACGAACTTCATAATCGGCTCAACAGTTTTCGGCAAGGACAAGAACATGTATTGTTCCGAGCTTATCTACCGGGCGTTACGCAAATGCAAGATTATAAAAGATGTCTATAATCCAGAAAAGGTATCTCCGGCAGACATATTCAGATTGCTTGATGCCAAGATGGAGCTGATAGCCAGAGTGAAGTTTTAGACTTTCCACACGGGCGGCGGGGTTTTTCCTTCTTTTTCTTCCTCGTCGCTCGTCCCCTCTTAGGGCAAATTCGGGCGATAACTGCTCCGTAGCGACCTCTTTACCACCAAATAGACCCATATAGTCTGATATCCTTAGAACGCAACCTCGTGCGTATTCGTTAAGAGAGAAAATAAATAGTTTATTTTGCAGATAGCCCTTGACTTCTGTATCTCTATGTGATAGACTTGCCATATCGAAAGGAGGATTATGGAACGTAAAACGAAACAGATTATTGTACGAGTTACGGGAACACAGAAGAAAGAAATGCAGAGAGAATCTAAACGAGAGAACCGATCCATAAGCAACTATTTCTTATTCCTACACAACGCTTGGAAAAACAGAAGAATACATTAACCCAAAAATAGGAGGCAACATGGATCCCATGCGCCGAAAAACAGAACCAGTATATGTACGATCCGCAGTAATGTTTTCAGAAATGTTAGATTTCCTAGCTCCGACCCAGGAGATACCCGAACAACCCAAACACCAGCAGGAATCATATCGCTGTTCCGATTGCGGTAGAACTTTGTTTGAAGGGGAACGAGAAGACGGAATTTGTGTCGATTGTGTAAAATAAAGGAGAACAAATGACAGCTTTACAGAAACTAGGACTTAAACATTCAAGAGCCATAGTGAATTATTTGTTGTGGTTCGCAAAGGAGGGGAAATGAGCAAAGAAAACGAAGTGAAAAAAGAAGTGGCAGTTGTGGAGGGAAAGGAAGTCGTGGTGCAGACAAGTCCTGTAGTTGAAATGACACAGATGTTACTTTCAAAAGATGTCAAGCCGGAAGATTTGGAAAAGATGTTGGTTATCTACGAAAGGGATCAGGAAACACAGGCTAAGAAGGCGTATCATGTGGCTATGACCGCTTTTAAGGCTGAAGTTCCGCAGGTGTCGAAGGATAAAGAGAATACACAGTATGGGTCAAAGTATACATCTTTGAATAATTTGGTCAATACTGTAAACCCGATATTGAGCAAACACGGGTTGTCGGCAAGTTGGGATATCGAGCAGGTTGAAAAAATCAAAGTAGTTTGTTCAATTACTCATATCCTGGGGCATAGCGAATCCGCATCAATGACAGCAAAGCCGGACACATCGGGGTCAAAGAATGAAATACAGCAAATAAAATCAGCGATTACGTATTTGAAATCAGTAACCTTTGAATCTATTTGTGGCATAGCGTCTACTGATGCGAACCTTGACGATGATGGCAACTCCGCCGGAGCAGCCGAGGACTGTATAACCGAAGAAGAACTGAGCAAGATAAAGGATTATACAGATAACTTTAAGAGCTTTGACAAGGCGGGATTTCTGAAACACTTCTGTATCGAAAGCCTGGAAACGATGCCGAAGTCAACTTTTCATGGGGCGATGATAATGCTCGCAAGCAAAAAGAAACTGGAGGACAAACCAACCCCAGAGAAAGTAGAGGATAAAAAATGATATTCTCCGAAAACAAGCAACAGTCAGAAGGCTGGAAAACGGATCGGATAGGCTTGCCGTCAGCTTCTAAGTTTGATTCGCTCGTTACGACTAAGGGCGTGGAAAGCAAACAGGCTAGAAAGTATATGTATCGTCTGGCAGGGGAGACAATCGCTCATAAGAAAAAAGCGGAGTTCTCTAACTACCACATGAAGCGTGGAATTGAGTTTGAGCCTATGGCGAGACAGTTCTATGAGATTACCCGTTCCGTTGTTGTTGAAGAAGTGGGGTTGTGTTGGCAAGATGAGCGTAAGCTGTGGGGGGCAAGCTGTGACGGGCTTGTGGGTGATGATGGCTTAATAGAAATCAAGTGCTGTGATATGGAGATAGTCGTAGAGTGCTTGCTTTCAGATAAACCGCCAGCCGTATATTCCTTTCAGCAAGTTCAAGGGCAGATGATGGTAACGGGAAGAAAGTGGTGCGACCTGTTTGTGTATTATGAGGGGTTGCCCGCATATTGTATGCGAGTGGATCGGGACGAGGTGTTTATTGTCGCATTAAAGATGGAGTTGGAAAGCTTTTGTAAAAAACTTGATGAAACAGTTGAAATTCTGCGACAGAAATAAAGGAGAGCTATGACAGATGACATGTTAACAAAGCTTATGGATATTATTAAGGAGATCAATACTGTGCTGGAAATACAGGAGAAAAGGATCGCTATGCTAGAGAGGAAGGTGTTGAAATGACTGAAGAGCAAAAAGTAATAAACGATTTC
>Ga0307928_10001756_pt1 | contig 16508 bp, 27 predicted proteins | sample AceLakmetagen232_FD_201815 | JGI IMG/M metagenome (GOLD analysis project Ga0307928, IMG submission 201815) | Saline water microbial communities from Ace Lake, Antarctica - #232 | ecosystem: Environmental > Aquatic > Non-marine Saline and Alkaline > Saline | place: Antarctica: Ace Lake... | reverse complement strand
AAGTAACTGCTTTAACTGCTTTATTTAGAACAACAGATAGTATAACAGGAGAATTAGTTGAGTTAGCATTAGCAGAACAAGATAACCAAGCAATTACTGCTGCTGATACGACTTATTTTATTAGTTTGAATTATAATGATGGAGTAACACCAACAATTACTTTATCAACAACAAAACCTTATGGGCCAGACGCTGCCGATTATAGAAACATACCAATAGGAAAAGTAATGAAAGATGGAAGTGATAATGTTCATTTCATCTCAGGTGGATTTAGTTTTCAAGATGGAGTGGAGAAACTTCATCAAAGAGCATTAGAATTAAGAGCATCAGAATTAGAAAGTGGATCTACTATTGCTTATTCGGGAACAAATAATTTTACAATGGAAGTTGGGGTTGTATATGTTGGAATAAACAGATTTTCTCTTGTTCAATATGATAGTGCAGTAACTCAATTTACAGGAGTTAGAGGAGATGGAGAAGCTGGTTGGACGGAAGCTCTATCAAATGTTATTGACTATGCTCACTATGACAACGGAGCAGGAGCATTAGGAGAGATAGCAAACAACAAATATGGAGTTCATTGGGTTTACGGACACATAGACGATGGACACGTTTACGTCAGATTAGGACTTGATAGCTATTCTTTAGCTGGAGCAGAGGAAGCTGACGAGCCAACAAAACCAACTTACTTGTCAGATTTTGGAACTTTAATAGGAAAAATAATTGCTCCACAAGCAGGTGGAAGTTTTACTATTATTCAAATGATTACAGATACTGTGTTCACAGGAACAGCAGCTGCTGACCACGGAAACCTTACAGGATTAGCAGATGACGATCACCCACAATATATAAAAGATAGTGAATTTACAAAAGATAGTAGCGTATTAGTAGGAACTGGCGCTGGAACATTCGCAGAGGAGGACGGAGCAACTTTAAAAACAAGTTTAGGATTAACTATCGGCTCAGATGTTCAGGCTTGGGATGCTTCATTAGATAGTATAGCAGCATTAACTTATGTGTCTGGCAGTTTTATTGCTTTAACGGCCGAGGATACTTATGTCGTTAGGACATACGCACAAGTTTTATCAGACATTGGAGCTGCTGCCGTGGCCCAAACTTTTTATATAGGAACGACACAAGTAGCAATCAATAGAGGAAGTGCAACGCTTAATTTATCAGGTATAGGAACATTAGCTTGTGGTGCTATAACAAGTAGTGGAAACATAAAAGCAAATACTAATAATTATGTTTTAGAGGGTTCAACTTCAAGAGCAGTTTTAAGAAAGATTTATCTTGTTATTCAAAATGGAACAAATGCTAATACATTAAAATGTACAGTTGGAAATAGATGGAATGGAGATACTATAGCTGTAACTGATAATATAGCAAAAGATGCAACAACTGGAAATTTTAGTTTAAGTGCTAATGGAACTGCATTATGGATAGAAGCTGCTGGATTAAGTGGTAATTGCATAATGGCTATGGGTGTTGTTGTAGATAATGCTTCAGCTGTAGATTTAACTATAGAAACAAGAGCTATATCTAATGATTTATATATTTATAGATTAAGAAATGCAACTACAGGTGTTGACCAAGATATTACCACATTAGTAGATACAGGAGATATAATATTACACATTTTATATATGACAGATGCATAATAAACTAATAGAAATAAAAAAACGTTTACTTTCCCATAACTTTATACTTGGCTTTCTTTTAGCCACAGGCATTTGGCAAATAATTATTACTATATATCATTTAATGAACTAGAAAATAAATATGAAACAAGAGTTCGTAAATTTCAAAATATTCGTCTGGGCGATAGCAATAATTTTAGGATTATTCAGCATTAGCTTTGGTATGATAGCAAACGCACAATTAAAAGCAGATGGTGCATATCAGAGTATCTTTGAACTTAAAATAGACATTGCAGAAATAAAAACAAATGTAGGATGGATGAGAGACCTTTTAGATAAGAATTAATATATAATATGTTTGATAGAATAATATTTGACAAGCCAACTTATGATGGTTTAGATCACTGGGAAAAGTCAGAGTCAGACACAGGCGCTGGAGTAGATACAATAAACGAATTATTAGCACAACTAGGAATATCAGATACAGGATCAGGGGTGGACGCAATAACAGCACTATTGTCAGAACTATCTTTAAGTGATACCGGCACAGGGGTGGATGCATTGGCAGATATATTGAGCCAAATAACAGCATCAGACACAGGTGCAGGCGCAGAATCACTAGCATTACTGGCTAAAATAGCATTAAGTGATACAGGATCTGGAGCAGATGCATTAACATTATTAATAAGTATAGCCTTATCAGACACAGGTATAGGAGCAGAGGCACTAGATATATTAGTCAATCTATCATTAAGTGATACAGGTATAGGAATAGATATAATAAATTCATTAACAAACGCGATAAGTGTCAGTGATACAGGAGTAGGAATTGAAGCATTAAATATATTAGCACAAATATCGTTAGCAGATTTAGGGTCAGGAGTAGAGAATATTACAAGGAACAAAGAAATGACTTTGTCTGATACTGGAACTGGAGTGGAAGCATTATCAATACTGACTAATGTAGCTCTATCAGATACAGGATTAGGAGTAGAGGCATTATCAACACTTATGTCATTAACTATTAGTGATGTAGGAGTTGGATCAGAAGTATTAAGTATATTAGGTAAGATAGCTTTATCAGATACAGGCATAGGAACAGAGGGATTATCAATATTGAATCAAATTATATTAAGCGATACAGGACTAGGGGTTGAAGCAGCGACTATATTAGCACAAGTTTCATTGAACGATACTGGATCAGGAAAGGAGGCCTTAGCGATAATAGCACAATTAAGTTTGAGTGATAGTGGTGTAGGCGCAGATGTAATAGAAGTTTTCAAAAAGATAAATCCATACTGTCCGGGAACATCGCCTTATACTAAAAAAACATCTCCATATTCTAGAATGCCTAATATTTGTAATTAATAATTTTTATGAAAGGATACACATCAAAAAATAATATAGAACGATATATGTTAGTAGACATAGATAGTTCTTATGATACACAGATAAACAGTTGGATAGAAAGCGTTGAGGCAATCATAGATGGTTTTACTTGTAGGAATTTTATAGCAGACTCAACTGCTTCAATTAGATATTTTGACGGAGATGGATCGCACGTGCTTTTGGTTGATGATTGTATTTCGTTAACTAAGATAGAAATGGGAGATCCAACAACGACTAAAGACGAATTAGATTCAGATGATTATTATACATATCCATACAACAGAACACCAAAAAATAAAGTATATTATAGTGGTATTTTCACAAAGGCACATAAGAATATTGATGTAACGGCCAAGTGGGGATATTCAGAAGAAGTCCCTAGTGACATTGAATTGGCTGCAACAACACTTGCTTCTTTGATAATAGAGGAAGCGTGGCAATCAGAGGGGGAAACAGAAAGCGAGAGCATAGGTAATTATTCAATCACTTATAGGAAAACAGAAAAAAATAAGAGTAAATTAGACAGAGCAATAGCAGTATTAAATAGTTATAGAAGAATTAATATATAGTAGAATGTCTATTAACATTTTTTATACAACCTCGTTTTCAACAAATCGCTTAAAGACAGATGAATCAGCGTTTGAAGAAAACTTAACGGGGGAAAAAGGCCACATACAACAAGAGAGTGGAGAGAAGCAGGAGTTAGATGATGGTTCGTTTTACACATTATATAATATGTGGTGTCCAGTATTAGATATTTTAATAGGAGATCAGATAGTAGTGGGAAGTGATACGTTTCAGGCAAAAGAAGTTAAAACATTTTTAATAGGAGGTAACCAACATTTAGAATTGTTGATAGTAAAATGATAGATATTAAAATTAAAAATATAGAGCAACTAATGAATGCTTATGGTAATGTTGGAAAGATAGTCAGGAAAGAAATGTCAGATGCTCTAAATAAATCAGCAGCAGTAGTGGAAAGAAGCGCGAAAAGAAAAACTCCGGTAGACCAAGGACACTTAAGGCGATCAATTCAGAAAGGACATAAAGCTAGGTCAGGAGATAAGCAGGTTTCAGTAGGGAGTAATGTTAAATACGCATTGAGTCAACACGAAAACTTACATTTTAGACATACAACAGGAGAGGCAAAGTTTTTAGATAACGCATTGAGGCAAAACGAAAGTAGAATAAATAGATTCTTTAAAGAAATGATCAATAATATAATAAAACAATTAGCAAAATATAGATGATAACAACTTATACAGGGTTAAAAAGTGTAATAATAACTAAGTTAGCTGCTTTACAAATAGGTGGCGAGGATGCTTTTGTAGCAGTTTATACAGTAAATCCAACAGAACCAACTGGTTATCCTTATGCGATGGTATTGGAGAGTGCAGGAGAGGGCGAAATAATAGACACAGATAGGAACGAGAGGATCATAGAGTTTAAAGTTAGATTATATCAGGAAGTAGGAACTAAGACACCGGCGCAAACTTCAGCAATAAGGTTATCAATAACAGACGCAGTAATGGTAATGTTTGATCAAGATCCACAGCTTACAGTTAGCGATGTGATAAGTGTAATGAAAGTCAATGTAACTCCGATAGAATTTGAGGAAATAACAAAAGATAGAGCTATATTTGCAAGCGAGTTTATTATTCAATGTGTAGTATTAGTTCAAAATTATGCTTAAAGGACAACATCATTCAGATGAAACAAAAAGAAAAATAAGTAAAACAGTAAGTAAAAACCCAACGAGATATTGGTTGGACAAAAAGATGCCTAAACAAATGATAAAGAAGTTATCAAAAGCACATAAACAAATTTTAATAAAAAGTTTTGGACAAAATATTTTAATATAATAATATAATTTATGAAGTATAGAAATACTAGCGAAAAAGATTTGACAATCCCGGGCATAGGATTAATTAAATCTGGGGAAATTAGAAATATGCCACAAGGTTTTCACAACATTAATTTTGAAAAGGTCAGTGATAAACCATTAGAAGTTAAAAAAGATAACAAATAAATATGCCTAATTATTTATCAGATCAACAATATATAGCTTTGAAAGTTGAAGCTATTGAGAACACTCCAGTTACCCCAGACGTATTCTTACCACTTATAAACGAGGGGATAGTTTCTAATTTAGGAAGAAATCCTGATGAAAGAATAGCTGGATTAGACTGGAAGTCAGATGATCTATTGAAAGGTAGACATTTACACGGTGGGCCAGTAGAACTTTATGCCGACCCTGACACATTAGGACATATATTTAATATGTTTTATAAGAAAGGAAACACAACCGGAGATGCAGCCGATGGCTATACTCATCAATTCACGGCAGCTAATCCAAAGAGCTATACAATAGAAGTAGCAAAAGGATTATATGCACAAAGATATTGGGGAGTAAAAGCAGATAATTTGAAGTTAGATTTTGACAACGACAAATTAAAAGCAACCATTGACATTAAAGCAGTAGGACAATTCAGCACAACTACATTAGCAGTAGCCCTCACAGGAGCAGGAATGACAGAAGCAGTATTTAATCAAGATTATATCTTAAAGCCAACAGAGGGGCTTGTAGCAGGAGATGTTGTCGTTACAGGAGGAGTTGATATAACAATCACAAGTGTAGATGCAGACGGAGTTACAATCGCATTCGCAGCAACGACAGTAACAGCAGCATTAGGAGCAAGTGTTTATCTTAAGAAACAAACTTATTCAGCGCCAACATTACAAGATCCTTTGTTTGAGGGGAATACGTTGATAGGTGTTGGAGTAGATGAAACAGCAGCAACCACAGCTTCAGGAGCAAAGGCAACGGCCACTCCATTTCAAGACTTTGTTATTGAGATGAAGAATAATCTATTTGAACAAGCAGCTTCAGGACAACACGATCCTATTAAGATATTACCAAAGATGAAAGAGGGTAGAATAATGACAAAGAAATTGTTTGATAGCGTAGATCAACATAGAAAATGGATAGATAAAACCAAACAAGCTATTACTTTAATCTCAAAGGGAAGATTTATTAAAACAGATAGAACTACTTGGGATCAATTATCATTCAAGTTTCATAAGGTTAAACTTAATCCAAATAGCAATCCAATAGAAGTTGGCGAATATATCTACGACAATCAAGAGTTTGAGATATTATATGATAGAAACGATGGAAAAGCGATAGCAATATCATTAGTAAACAGGACATCTGGAGTAGTTTATGGAGATTAGTAATTAAATTATTATGCCAAAAGGATTACAAGGTTTTCAAAAGGGACATAGGTTTCTTGGGAACGATAAAACAAAAGAAAAAATAAAGAAAGCAATGAAAGGTAATGCTAATGGATTTCAAAAAGGGAAACATACTTCTCTAAAGACAGAATTCAAGAAAGGACAAACTCCTTGGAATAAAGGAACAAAGGGGAAACAAATTGCTTGGAATAAAGGATTGAAAGGATATATGGAAAAAGAAAAATGTAATTTTTGGAAAGGTGGTATTACTCCAATAAATGCCAAGATAAGAAACTCACTTGAAATGAAATTATGGCGTAAAGCAGTATTTGAAAGAGATAATTATACTTGTATATTTTGTGGGAAAAGGGGTGGTAATTTAGAAGCCGACCACATCAAACCATTTGCTCAATACCCTGAATTAAGATTTGCGATTGATAATGGTAGAACTCTTTGCAAAGAATGCCACAAAAAAACAAACAGTTATCTAAATAGATGGACTAATTAATTTAATCTAAATATAATGGAAAGAGAAACCAAAACAATTACAACTCCAAGTGGAGCTAGCGTTAAGATTAAGACTTATATCACAGGTGGAGAAAGCGAACAGATACAAGATATACTATATAAGTCAGTGAATTTGTCAGCTATTGCTAATGAAAACAATAAGGAAGCAAATTTAAGTCTAAACAATGGTAGTTTCATAACAGAGCAGACTCACAAAGCTATTGAGATAATGGTTGTTTCAGTAGATGACAATACAGATAAGATATTAGATACCATTTTAGAAATGAGGCTAAAGGATTATATGTTTGTTACTTCGGAGATAGAGAAGATTACAAAGGATGCACAAGAAGAAGATCAAAGCGCAGGCATAAAAAAAAAATAGCAATAAGTAGATTGAATATGGCTATTATCTGTATTGAAATGGGTTGGGATTATTTGACTTATAGAAGTCAACCGACTTGGTTTATAAAGATAGTAGCCGATATTATTACTAACAGAAATAAAAATGACAACTCAAAAACTACAAATATTGATAGATGCGCAGGATAAGGCTAGCAAAAAATTAGAGGGCATTAAAGGAAAGCTAGCAGGAATGCAAGCAGGAATGAGAAAAGTAGGCATTGCAGCAACAGCAATGGGTGCTGCTATAACCTTTGCTGCGTTTCAAACTATAAAGATAGCTTCTGCTGCCGAGGAAACACAATCAAAATTCAATGTTGTATTTAGAGGAATGGAAGATACGATGAACAAATGGGCCGTTGGGTTTGCTAGTAATGTTGGTAGAGCAAGGCAGGATATAAAAGCATTCTCTGCTGGAATTGCAGATGTGTTAAAACCAATGGGATTAGAAACAGAGCTAGCAGCAGATATGAGCAAGAAAATGGTGCAACTTGCATTAGATGTAGCTTCGTTTAATAACAGACAGGATGCAGATGTCATCCATTCTTTTACTTCTGCTCTAACAGGAGAAAGAGAAAGTTTAAAAACATTAGGTATTGTTATAGGAGAAGTAGATATTAAAGCAGAAGCATATCGTGCAGGCCTAGTAAAAGAGGGAGAGGAATTGACAAGTGAAGCTAAAGCATTGGCTACAATTAACTTGTTATATGAGAAATCAGTAGATGCACAGGGAGATTTAGACAGAACATCACATACTTACGCTAACAGAGTGAAAGCGTTAAATGCTGCAATGAAAGATTTAAAGGAAACAATAGGTAACCAGTTATTGCCGGTAGTTACACCTTATGTTAAAAAACTTGTTGATGGAGTAAAAGCAGTAGAGGAATGGACTGTAAAAAATCCTGAAATGGTTAGAGGAATAGTTCAATTTACAGCAGCATTAGGAGCAGTATTGCTTGTCCTTGGCCCATTATTAGTTATGTTTTCATTATTAAATCCTGTTGGATTGATAATAATGTCAATAACATTATCTGTAATTGCATTGACAGCAGCTATTTCATTTGTTGTGTTTCAAGTAAGGAAAGCTATTGAACTTATGAAAGAATTTGGTGGAGCTAAAAAGTTTTTAGGAACTATTATTGGTGGATCAATAGGAGAAAGTTTAGTAAAAGGAAGCCGTGAAACTGGTGGATTTATACCGGAAACAGGATTATATCAATTACACAAAGGAGAAAATGTTATTCCGGCTAATGGGAAGTCAGGGAATACTTTTAACTTTGATTTTAGTGGAGCAAGTATAGTAGACAAAGAAAATTTCATTAAACAAATAACTAAATCATTAAATAGGGGAGCAAAATTAAGCTCAATGGGTATATGATAGAATTAAAATTTGACAATACTACAATATCAAACACAACTTATTTTTTAGAATACTCAAAACATCAGACAGCGCCTGAAAGAGATTTGGAATTAGTAAAATTACCGAATAGATCAGGAGAAGTTTTAATATCAAATAATTTTAGAAGCAAAAGAATATTATTGAAAGGAGTTATAGTTGGATCATCCCCAGCAGATTTACAAACAAAGGTAGATACATTTAAAGAATTATTCAGCAGGCAAGATAAAAATCTTGATATAACACCAGACGGAGGATTAAAGCGCAGGTATGTAGCCATTTGTTTGTCGCATATGTTTGATCAAGAATCATACAATGTAACACATATACCTTGGGAAGCAGAGTTTATTGTGCCATCAGGAGAGGGAAAGGCAACAAGTTCAATAACTTATAGCGATGATGATATAACAAGCTCGCCACACACAGACGCAATAGGTTTAATATTAGCAGGATCAAAAGCACCAAAGCCAGTTATTGTGATTACGATTGATAACGAAACCACGATGACGAAATTGAGATTTAAAAATAATACAACCGATCAATATATAGAGATAACAAGAGCATTTGCAGATGCAGAAGTATTAACGATAGATTGTGATAATATGACTTGCCAAGTAGGTGGAGTAGATGTTGATTTTGATGGTGTATTCCCAGAGTTTGATCTAGGAACTAATAGTTACACATTAACTACAACAGATGCAGGAGCATTTAATATAGATTTAGATGTAGTTTATTACCTCACATATTTATAGATATGCAACCAAAATATATATATAAAATATATGACATAACTGACACATTTGTTAAAGCGTTAGATGATGTCATATCACAACCAGAATTTACATATTCTCTTAATGGTGGGTTAGGAGAATTAGTTTTGAAATTGGATAGATCGTTAGACGATTATGGAGAGGGAACAGATTTAGATTTTAATTATAAAGTAGAAGTTCATCTAACAGATGATTACAATGATAGCGCGTTAGTTTATACGGGTTATATTTCTGCGTTCAATCCATATTATAGAAATGGATCAGAGAGTGTAGAGGTAACTATTTTACCAAACATAGCAAAATTAAATAATGAATTTTACAGAGATGGAACAAGCGTAAAAGATAATTTTGACATTACTTGGACTGCGACAGAGATAGGAGATATAATTGAGGGTATAATTACAAACCATAGATCATTGGTTTCAGCTCTTTATATTTCAAATGACTATACAAACATAGACAATACTGGTAATGATATAACTGTCGTATTTAGCCAAGAGAAACATATAGACGCAATTAGGTTATTAGAAAAATATATTGATACTGGTTGGCATTGGTATATAGATGCTTCTGGTAAATTTTATTTGAAAGATCAATCAGCAACGGCCGATCATAGCTTTGTTTTAGGAAAACATATTATAGGAATAGATGGACATAAGAATATAGAAGATGTAATAAATACTTATTTCATTTGGAACGGAGAAAAATCAGGGACGGTAGTTGATAATTTATATCAGGACGCAACAAGTCAGAATAATTTTGATAACATAACAGGTCTGTTGGTTGATAGTGAAATCTCAACAGATGTCATTTCTGATTTTACTGGAAATTCTAATATAGCAAATAATAAAGATAGCAAGAGATTGATTGCTATAACTATATCAGGAAAAGATTATGACATAGCAGGAATTAGGCCAGGAGATACCTGTAAGATATTAAACATTGATGGGAATCAGACTATATTTGGAACTAATATGAAAATATATAGGATTGATTATACCCCGACAGAGGTTACATTAGAGTTAATAGGGATTGATATAAAGCCAGTATTATCAACTGACAGCAAAGCAAATGATGTAAAGAGTGTCGGTGGAGTAACTGCTCAAATGGTTAGAGAGGCAGCGATCAAAGCAAACGCCGGGATGCATTGGGACGGAGATGTGTTAGTTATAGAGGGAAAGATAGAAGCAGAGGCAGGAAATATTGGTGGTTGGGTTATAGCAGCAACAACATTGAGTTCAGTTGATGGCGACATAGTTTTAGATAGCTCTACCGGAACGGCCAATATAGAGTTCTTTGATGGAGTAGTATCAGCTGGCAAATTATACGGCAGGACTTATGCTGGGTCATCTTATTTTACAATAGAATCAAACTATACATCTATTTATAGCGCTAGTGGACAAGATGTGATATTAAATATAGGAAGTGATAATGGAGAGGGTGGCATAGCATATATAGAACACGCAACAACTGGATACGAATTAGGAAGTATTCTTTTAGGAGCTGATTTAGATAGAAACGTAGACGCAGAATTTATTGTTTGGGCTAAGAATATAAAGCCAGCAGATTCAACAGATGTAGGATTAGGTAGTTCAACAAATAAATGGAAAGAATTATATTTAGATCAATTAGCAGCAGGTTTCCCGGCAACAGAGGGAGCTGTTTTTACAAAAGACGATCATCATATTTATTATAGAAACAATACAGGAGAGGTTAGATTAGATACGACAAGCCCAGTAGGGACTTATCTGTTATTAACAGGTGGAACGATGGCAGGATCAATAGATATGAATAATACATATTTTATACAAAATTTACCAACGCCAATTAACGATGCTGATGCTTCTACTAAAAAATACGTAGATGATTTAGTTGTAGATTATCTTCCATTGGCAGGAGGAACAATGGCAGGAAATATAAATATGGGGACGAACTCAATCACGAATGCCAACACAGCAACATTTAGTCAACCAATTACAGTTGGAACGCCAACTGTTGATGGACACGCAACGACAAAAGGTTATGTAGATGATTTCTTGCCATTAGCTGGGGGAACATTATCTGGTGGAATAGACTTTAGTTCTAATGAGATAGTTGATGTAAGCTATGTATTATTTGACGCTATCGCTGTTCCGGGAACGCCAGTAAATGGTATGTTATTTAATTGGACATCTGATGGACATTTATATTATAGGTTTGGTGGCGCTTGGGTTGGGCCAATAGATGGAGATTTTCTATCAAGGACTGGTGGCGCAATGACAGGAAATATAAATATGGGGACTAATGATATAACCAATGGAGGCACAGCAACATTTAGTCAACCAATAACAATAGGAACACCTGTAAACAATAATCACGCAACAACAAAAAGTTATGTAGATGATTTCTTGCCATTAGCAGGAGGTAGTATGGGTGGGAGTAGTATTACAGATGTTGTTCCAGTTTTAGAAAATCTAGCATCTAATCCGGGAAGCCCTGCAAATGGTATGATGTATTATAAAACAACAGACAACGAGATTAGAGTTTATGTTGGTGGTAATTGGTGGAGGATAGATTTAACATTGATTGTATGATAAAGAAAATATTGATTGCAGTTCTATTATCAGAATATTTATTATTAGGATATTGTTTATTCTATTGGCCAGATAAAATAAAACAACCTGAAACATTTTATCAATTAGAAAGTTATCAGCTAGCGAAATACAGTAGATGGACTTACGGAGATATTTGTTATAAATATGCCAATAGAATGTTAAGATTATATCCAAGTATAAGAAAGGAACACGTGATAATTAAATACAGAGGATATGATACATTAACACATTACAGAATCATATTATTTGAGAGTGATCGATTCACGGTTTATACTGACAGCAATGCGAAAGGCAATGGAATTATAAGGACTTGGTATAGTTTTAACTAGACATAATGTAGATGGCTTACAGGGGGTTTTAAATGGCAATAAAGGTATACTATGAACTATGGAGTAAGGCTACAAAAAAAGAGAGAAACTGACTATATTATAGGAGGATCTTCTCTTGATGAAACAAAGATCAATCCATTAGGAGATTGGACTGTTTATTTACCATTAAAAGAATATCAAAACCTGGGAGTAGAAACTATGGCTTGCGTAATTTTTAGCGCGCTGAACTGTTTAGAGATACTACTTGATTTTAAATACAAAGAAAAAATAAACTTCTCTGATAGATTTACTGCCAAGATGAGCAATACAACAAGGAGAGGGAATTGGATGACAACGGTTGGAGATAGCATTAGGAAAGATGGAATTGTATTAGAAAAAGATTATCCAAGCGTATGGACAAGCTGGGAAGATTATTATAAAATAATACCAGATGATATATTGAATAAAGCGATACAGGACTATAAGATAAATTACGAATGGATTGTTCCAACGAATCAAGATAATTTGACAGAAGCATTAAAGATAGCGCCAATTCAAATTATAGTTCACGCTTGGGACAAACAAGTAAATGGTATTTATCAGAGAACAGAGAAGCCATTAAATCACGCAGTTGTTTTATTTAACTCTGTCCCGGGCCAATACTTTGAAATATTTGATACTTACGATTATGTTATTAAAAAATTAGCTTGGGATTACAAAATCCAACACGGCTTTAAATATTCAATAACTAAAAATAAAATGGAATTTATAAAAGAAAAGAATAAGAAAGCAGTTTATTTATTAAAAGGTAGAGAGATAATACCGATCAATGACGAGTTAGATTTTTTAAATCTACAAATAAATTGGTCGGAAGTTAAGGAAGTAGAAAATATTAACGCATACATAAAGGTCAATAAAAAATTATATACATTTATTAGATAAATATGATTAGCAGAGAAACATTTAAAAGAGTATTAGCAAGAATTATTAAGACAGGGTTAATGGCATTGTTAACTTTCTTAGTTATTATACCACCAGAACAATTCTTTAAACCAAAGGTTTGGATTATGACAGCATTACTTGCTTTCATAGCTGGAATTCAAAAAGGTATTTCTGGTTATTTGAAATACGACAAAACTACTAAATAAAGTTATGCACAGGTTAAGTGTTTGACTTTTAATTTACTTCTGGCATAATAATAGCTATGAAAGATTTAGATATTATTAAAAAGGTTTGTCAGGATCACGGAGTTAGTGTATACGAGTTATGTGGAACTGGCAGACGACAGAAGATAATTGATGCAAGGACAGATGCCTCACATCAGTTAACTAAAGAAATGGGATTATCTCCACAAGAGATAGGATTTTTGTTGGGTGGTAGAGATAGGACAACAATAATGAATTTATTGAAGAAGAAGTTATCCACAGGTTAGGGGTTTTATTATTATCAAAAAGGTATATAATAGAAAATATGGAAAAAGACAAGCCAAATTATTACTCAATAATACCTGCCGAAGTAAGATACTCTAAAGATATAAGCTCAACTGCTAAATTGATTTACGCAGAAATATCCTCTTTGTCAAACAAAGAGGGTTTTTGTTGGGCGAATAATAGATACTTCTCGGATCTATTTGATATAACTAAAATACAAATAAGTTATATTATGTCAAAGCTTCAAAAGCGTGGATTTATTAAAATAGAAATAGATCAACAAAATGGTAATAGTCGTAAGATTTATCTTAATACCTATCAAATAAAACCTTATGACCTATTAAAGAAAAGTTTAATACCTATTAAAGAAAAGTTTAAACATAATAATAAAGATAATATTAAATATAATAATATAAATATATCGTTCATTTCTTTTTGGGATTTATATAAGAAAAAGAATGGATTAAAAAGTAAGGTAGAGAATAAATGGAATAGTTTAACGGACAAAGATAGAAAAGACATTATTGATTATGTTCCGAAATATATACAGGCCCAACCAGACAAACAATTTAGAAAGCATCCTATGACATTTTTAAATAATGAAAGCTGGAAAGATGAATTGATCAGTAATAATAAACCGAAGAAGCGCAGAGTTTATTTTCAGGGCGATCCTGTTTACGAAAAAAACGGAAAGCAATGGGTAGTGTCAAATGGAGAGTGGCGAGAATTTGTTGGCGAAGAAGAAGATTTAGTGGTTAAATTTGAATAAATAGTTATCCACAGGTTAGCCATTGCGCAACTTTTCAAATAGTATATAATAATCATAAAGGTCATTTAATAAATAACATTTAATTGAGAAATTATGAAAACAAAAAAAGAGAAACAAGTTAAAAGGTGGCAGAAAGCACATAGAGAGTTAATAGCTCGCCAAAAGAATAGTATTTATTATAAGTAATCTAATTGAGAATTATGAGCAAACAAAAAATATCAATAAGCAAGGTAAAGGTTATTCTTGATTATCTTGCAACAACAAAAAATAGACCAACAGACAAAAAAGGAAACTTAGATCTAAAAGCATTTCAAGAAACACCAGAAGCAAAAAAAGTAATATCAGATTTAAAAGAATTAGGTGTAGACAAGAAATGGCTTTGGAGTAATGGGTTTATGGTAGCAGGTATTTTATTAAACTTTAATTAAATTTAATTGAGAATTTATGGCAGACAAAGAAATAAAAAAAACAACACCAAATAAAAAAGAAACTACATTTTTTCAAGATATACAAAATCTTTATATGTCAGCTGATCGTCTTACTAAAAATACAGAGGGCTATAATTATAAGTATGTTCAATTAAAAGATGTATTATCAGAAGCAAAAAAGTTGTGCCTAGCGAACAACTTTATTTTTATTCAGATACCAAAAGTAAGAGAGGATGGAAAGGCAATATTAGAAACCCAGTTAATTCACAAGTCAGGAGAAAAGAAAATAGCGCAAACATTACTTCCAGCAAAGGATTATGATGATCCTCAAAAAGTAGGTGGAGCTATTACTTATATGCGCAGATATTCATTAACTTCAATACTTGGGTTAGAAGAAACTGATGATGACGCAGTAGAGGCAAGCAAAGAACCGGTAGAGGAAAATAAAACTGAAAAAGCAGATGAACCAGTAAAGAAGTTAACCAATATAGATAAAATGAAACAGATATTGTCTTCAATGGGCGCAAAGAATAAAGAGATGGCATTAAAAATGGTTAATGGATGTAAAGCATTGTCAAGTGAGATAAAAGATATGAAAGACATAACAGAAGATGGCGCAGCTAAAATTATATCAGCATTAAAATTTGGGGACGATGAAGAAGAAGATTAAAGAACATCAAGATCATAACATTAAACTCTATAAACTTTATAAAGAAAAGATTGACGATGGTTTCTGGGGTTGGCACATAGGAATATTAACAAGGTTTAGATGTGTATGTTGTGGATATTTATTAAAAGGCAATAGCAGCTTAATAAGTTATATTGAATGCGTTGGCTTTGAGGCCTGTGAGAACTTAACTTGCTGGGATTGCCGTGAGCCAATTAAAATAAATGATAAAGTATGATGATTTTAACAGCAGCAATAGCATTTTTAATAGGAACGTTTTGGGGAATGGGATTATTGATAACCATAACAGATCATAAAATGCGAAAGCTAAACAAGGAATTAAATAGTCAATACGAATCTAATAAAGATAATAAAAAAACAAATGGAAAATAAAAAAGAATATAAGAAAAATCCTAATGATATTGGAGCTTTTTGGAAGAATATGTCTGATAAAGGTCTTAAATACTATGCAGGAAAAGTAACGTTGGGAGGAATTGAATATAAAATATCTTTATTCAAGGTCAAAGCATATAAAGATGGTGGCAAGATACCATACTTCAACGCTGTATTACAAGATCCAAACTACAAGAAGAACAAAGATAGTAAACCAATACCAGTAAAAGAAAGCGAAGATATAGATGTTGAGGAGATACCATTTTAATTAAGTTTAATTTAGTATATGACATTGAAAAAACAAATACTTTATTGTCTTGAGCAATACCCGGAAACAACAAATGATGACATAGCTTTGACGATTAAGATTTGGCAACACTTCCCACCTTACAATGAAGATACAAACAAGGATGTTAAAATAGTTCATTCAGAGAAAACAGGAAAAGATTATATTGCATTAGAGGATTTACATTACTTACAAAGAGAGGATAATATAAAAAGAGAAAGGGCAATAATACAAAATGACGAAGGATTATTTTTGCCAACAAATCCAAAGGTTAGAGAATTTAGAAAGCCAAAGGGTA
>Ga0307928_10001754_pt1 | contig 16518 bp, 36 predicted proteins | sample AceLakmetagen232_FD_201815 | JGI IMG/M metagenome (GOLD analysis project Ga0307928, IMG submission 201815) | Saline water microbial communities from Ace Lake, Antarctica - #232 | ecosystem: Environmental > Aquatic > Non-marine Saline and Alkaline > Saline | place: Antarctica: Ace Lake... | reverse complement strand
TAATGGAAATTAGCAGAAAAAGAGAAAGTTCAAACGCAAAAGTTAAAAGTATTTATGGATATTATTGTTCAAAGTGTGATAAAAAACAATTAGATCAATTTAAGTATTAATAAAAATAAATTAATATGAATAACGAAGATAGAAAAATATCAACAAAATTAACATGGTGGATGATAATAATGACGTTGATTTTTTGGGCGTTTTTTTGTGTAGATATTTTGAGTTTAATAAGATATATAAAATGGGGAAGTTAATATGAAAATATTTGATAAATTATTTAGAAGAAATAATTTAATCCCTAAAAATCCTGGAGCATATCCAGACATATTTGATAGTAGGGATTATATTTATGAAAATATTTGTGCTGGAGCAGAGCCAATCGATTGGAATATTAGTTTTGAATTAGAACCATTAAAAGTAGAAAACCAAAATGGATCTGGATCATGTGTTGGACAAGCTTGGGCTAAATACTTAGAAGAATTAGAAAGAAAAGAAAATAATACATTTACTGATTTGTCAGCTAGATTTATTTATTCTCAAATATATTTACCTTCTGGTGGAGCTTATATTCGTAATGGTGGAAAATTAGCAGTAGAGCAAGGATGTCCAACGGAATCTATTCTTCCATCATATCCAGCAACAGAAGAAGCGATGAGAATTTCTATTGATATTACAGAAGAAATTAGAGACAATGCTTTCTTTTATAAAAGTAAAGCTTATGCATCAATCGAACATAAAGATAATATAGATATAGTCGCACAAGCAATTAAACAAAACCATGGTGTTGTTACTGGCGTACAGGGTGAAAATAGTGGATGGAAAGTTGCATGGGTTACTCCACCCAAGGATGGAGGAGACTGGGGTCATGCCATATACTTGGTCGGTTATGGTATGATTAATGGAAAGAAATATATTAAATTTATTAATAGCTGGTCAGATGGTTGGGGAGATAAAGGCTATGGTTATTTAAGTGAAGATTATTTCACAAGTGGAAATGTTTTTGCTTTATGGACATTAGTTGATCAACCTAATACCGCTGACGAAACAAATATGTTAAGAATAATAGGAGATAGGTCTTCTAAAAAACAATACATTAAAGGTAAAGATAATGTTCTAAGATGGATTTTTAATGAAGCATTACTAATTGAACTTCACAATGCTGGTATTGTTGACAAAAGTGTGGTAGAATGGAAAGATACAATAGAAGGATATGAGGTCGGGAATCCTTGGGCAGTTATAAAATCTAATTAATTGGGGAATATATAAAAATGACTAAAGAAATAATTAAGCTAGTTATAGCTTTGGCAGTAATAGCTGGTGCAATATTTGCACCTGACTATAGAGATTACTTAAATCCACTAGTTGGATTAGTAATTGGGTATTATTTCGCAACAAGAACAAATTTACTAGCTACAACAAAATTTGTCTTTCGTATTAAAGACAAAGAATAAGCACAATAATAAATAGTGCTTATACATCATTCTGTCTATTGACAAGTAGGCAAAAATAGAATACAATAGAATAACAATTGAATAACAATTTAATAGTTTTATTAATTAAGGGTAAAAAACTTATTAGTACAAAACAAAAAGTATGGTTATCAATAGCAATTGCTGTATTGATAGTGACGACGCTGTTATTGTGGCCTAAAGCGGCCTCAGAGGCGTACATAGATACGTTTGAGTATCAATGGACTACTAATGCATTAATTGCTCCAAATGACCCAAATATACAAGAGTATAGATATGTAAATAATACTTCTGTAGATTCAGAATTATACCAATATTTTGTAGATAAATCTATTGAAGCAAATCTAGATATTATTTATAGTGTTCAATTTGCTAATTGTCTTATAACGGCAGAATCTGGATGGAATCCTAAAGCTGAAAATCCAATGAGCACTGCTTATGGATTAGGCCAGTTTTTGGATAAAACTTGGTCTAATGTCAATAAAGCACTTGGTGGTGAATTAGATAGGAAAGATCCTTATGACCAGATAGATGCATTTGTTTATTTATTAAGTGATGAAGGATATTGTCATTGGACAGTAGCTCCTAATTGTATCTATTTACTACCTGTAAGTAAGAGAGTTTCGTCATTAAAATAAGGTAGAGGACTTAAATCCTCAGAGAATAACAATAGCAGTTATTTTACAACTACTATTTTAAAAAACACAACCTACATGAGGCTGTGTTTTTTTATATTGAAACTTATTTTATTGTTAGTCTTTATCTTTATTCTTCATCAGTATAGATACCCAAAAAAGAGTTGTTATTCCAATGAAGATTAAGATTGTTCCAAAGCATGTCATGTTTTCTATTTTCTTTAATATGAACCATAAGTAGTCATTAAGAACAACTAATAGTTTCTTGTTCTAATGTTTTATTATTTTTATTTTTCATGTTTTTTTATGATAATCATATATTGCAGTAAAGTAAATAGCTCCACCAGCAATAGCAGTTCCTATCAGATTGAATACTCCACCAATAATCAAAAATATTAATCCAAATACTATAAACCATACTTCTACTGACTCTAATTTTTTCTTATATTTTTTACTCATAATTTTAATTATTAATTTTATTTATTAATTTATTGTCAAAAAAATCTATCAAATAACAATACAATGCACACTGGAACTCCTATAAGAATAAACATAGATCCTAAGGCAACAATAAAATTTCCACAGAAGCTCCACCAAATTAGAAAAAGAATCCAAGTTGCACATATTAAGAATATAGGTGGGTTCATATTTTTTTATCTATTTTAAGAGAAGTATAAAGCTCTAATTTGCTTTGATCATAATCCCAATTATAAACCCAATGACCATCTTTTTCTTTAGTTGCAGGAGCAACAAATCCTTGTGGATGAATTCTAAAATCACCCCAAAACTTTTTCTTTTCTTTATCCCAACATTGAAATTTCATTAATCCCCATGTTCTATTCTTAACTTCTCTAGCTTTTTTAATTTCTTCGTTAAGTATCTTTTGTTCAGCTATCATCCACCCAAACCAAATACATAATAAAACTTGTGGTGCTAAATGCCATCCTGAAGACATATTACGAGACATTGATAGTAACGAGGCAAAGATTAAAACTTTTATTATCATTGATATATATTTTTTCATGATTTTTATTCTCCTTTAAATACTTCTAAAAACTCTTTTATTAGTTACTTATTTATAAACTTAATACCATTACCTTACCATCGATGATATATTTCAATAGCTAAAAATAGTGCTAATAATATTAATGATATATTTAATATTATTAAGAATGCGAACTCAAGTATTTTGATAATCATAATTTTTATTCTCCTTTAAATACTTCTAAAAACTCTACTATTGCTTGATATTCTGGATTAACAAGTTCCATATAAGAAAGATAAAAAAATACTATCATGAACATAATTGCAACAAAAGATATAAGGAATGAACCAATACAAGCATCTTCATTGTAGTTATTACTAAATGACCACCTTATAAGGGCTATTATTCCTACAATAGATATTATCCCAAATATAATCCCAATTACTAAATGTGCCTTTCCTTCGTATATCTGTTGCTGAACCATCACTTGCCAAAGATGATCTACTGAAGTTCCAAACTTTGTTGATAGAACTTCTAAAACGTTATTGATTGTTTCTGGTATGTTGTTCATTGTTTTTTCCTTTATTTAATTATTTTTCTATCCACTTATTAATATATTTTGTGACCTTTAATCTATTGTTATTATCTAATCCCCATGCATATTCATCTTTTTCATTACTTTCAACATATCTTTCAAACTTTTCTAGAACATAATCAGGCGATTTCCCAAGAATTCCATCGTTATTTTCCATTAATATACAAAATGCTATTATATTTTTAATTTTATTAGTCATAACTCTTTTCTTTATTTGATTTTATTTATTTTTATCGTATTCGCTTTCTGATATTCCACAATACTTACACTCCCATTTTATTAGATACTCTCCTGTATTTAATGGGTCTCTACCATACTCTACCCAATAATGCTTACAGGTTTTTTGTTTCTCAAAATATTCTTTCTCTTTATATATTTTTAATTCATCTCTAAGTTCGCTGTTGCGAATTCTTGTTTCTTCATTGTGATTTCTTAATTTCTCTATTGTATCTTTTTTATTATTAAACATATTTTTTACCTATACCCATAATTACAGGTTGTTAGTTATTTTAATTTAAGCCACAATTTCTTTTACTTATTTGATTTTAAAAATTTATATAAATCTTCTGCAGTATCTAGTTTGATTTCTTTACCATTTTTATAATAGGCTGTCATACTTTTATCGCCATCTCTTTCATAAAGCCACCAACTTATCCAATCATCTTTATCATTGAAGATTTCTTTTAAACAATCAAGTAATGCTATTAATATATCAGTAGACATTTTTGGAACAAATCTACCATCTACTATTTTATCAAGAGCATCACAAAATTTAAACTCTTTATCTGATTGTTTTTTAATAGCTTTTATTGTATTTTTGAATGTTTTTAATTTTATCATAATCTTATTCTCTTATCCACTCAACTTTACCGTTTTTAGTTCTTATTATTCCACCATAGTTTTCGTAATACGAGGATGCAGTACTTATAAATGTTCCAGTAATTGGTTCAATCCAAACACCAACCCATACATGTCCAATCTCTTTATTTTCATCATAATTTCCAACGACTAGCTCATTATTAATTCCAATATCTAATAACTTTTTACTTAAATCTTCGCTAAACTGACTACAATCATAAACATCTTTTTCATATTCATGCGCAGAAGCAATCTCTTGCATTGCATCGACTATGCTCACACACGTAGCATATTGATCGTTTGAGGTTGCCCCAGTAAATTTCTCATGACATATTCTATCAATATCTGATTTCATTTTAATTATATCTACGGCAAGTATTAAACAGGCTATTATTAATGTTAATATTATTAAATTTTTAGTCATTGTTTTTTTAGTTGTAAACAACCAGAAAATGGTGCAAAACTACCCCCCCCAAAAAAGCGTAAATCTAAAAAGATTATACTAAATAAATGAAATGTATCATTTATAGAGAATAATCCGCACCGAAGCTCCAGTCACTTTCTATTATACACATTTATAAGGTTTTGTCAACCTTTTTATCCTTTGCCTTCGTAATAAAGTATTCTTCCGAATGGTGGTTTTTCATGATCACGTTTTGGAACTAGAAAAATTACATCATAATCTGGCGCTTTTGCTGGGTAGTCTGCATAACCATCTGTAAAAATTAGGAGTACCTTGGGAGTAAGTTTTCTTTTTTTAATCTCGTCAAATACAGGGTTTGTGTCTGTTCCTCCTCCTCCATAATATTTTAATTTAAATTGAGAACTATCTATTTCTTTAAATTCATAAATTTCTGTATCAAAACTGCAAATCCAAGCCTTAACACTATCAACAGACTTTAAAATTCCTTTAACTTCTCCAGAAAATTCTTTTAATTCTCTTTCTCCAATACTGCCAGAGCAATCTACTGCTATTACAAGGTCTTCTAACCTTTCTCCTTCAACAAGATCTGGCATAATGAAATCTCCATTAAGGAATCTCCTGTCTGGTCTTCTATAGCTGTAATCAGCATTATCTTCGCTAATGTAAGACAAGAGAACTTCTTTCCAATCAATCGTTGGTTGGTTTTCTTCTACAATTCTTTGAATCCCAAGTGGTAAATCTCCTCTTTGTTTCATTTTGTGAACATCAGCAGCTTGTTGAACGGCTCTTTTCCATTTTCTTTGCATCTTATTTTTCTTAGCTTTGCTTTTATCTTTTTTATTCCAATCACTATGACTTCCTCTACTCTTTTTATTCCCTTTATCATTGGAAAATCCATCCTTTCCTACTCCAATATTAATTTTTATTATTTTTGTATTCTTTTTTATATCTTTGTATATTTGCTCAACAAACCATCCGTCGTATTTATGATCTATTATAGCTCCCTTTGGAAGTAAAACATTTTTAAACTTTGAGATTTCGTTATTTATAACGATATCTGCTGCTATATTCCATAGCAATGGATTGCGTGCACCACGCCTCCACAGGTGTCCTAGAGATAAGTGCATTATCTCATGTAGAAGAAGGCCCCTCATTTCTTTTGGAGTTTTGTCTTTCAAAAAATCAGAATTTATGTAAAGAAACTCTCCATCAGTTCCAATTGTTGGGCATTCTTTTAATTCTTCTGTCTTTAATAAAAATAAAAGATAGCCAAAAAATGGATAATTGGCATCTTTATTCAAAAACATCTTAGCTTTTATAATCTCTTCTCTTACATTCATTTTTTCAATTTATTATTGTCCTTTTCATATTTAGCAAGAATATCATAGTCTTTCAAAATATGGTATTCTTCACTATCGATTTTTATCCCCTTAATTTTTAGTGTATTGAAGATTATTTCATCACCAATCTTTATACTAGAAACATCTGGGCCAATTGCAATAACATTACCGCTAATAGATCTTTTGAGTTCTTTTACAATCTCTGGTATTAAAATCCCCCCAGCTGTTTTATTCTCTGTTTCAATTACTTTTATTACTACGTTATTCCCTAGTGGTTTTATTTTCATAGTTTTTAAAATGTATATGCAGTCGTCTGCATTTTATTCTTTTAATTTTTCTATTTTATAACAATCATCGCATATTGGTCTTGTTTTTAGATCTGTAGCATTTTGCATTAAATCTAATGTGTTCTGAGTTCCAATTAATGTATTTTTAATATATTTGGGTAGAAATTCAAATTCTATTTTTTTAGGTTTACCATATTGAGGACATTCTTCAATACTCAATATCAAATCAATGGTAATATGTTTTTTACAATTACTACATTTCGTAACCAATCTAAAGAAATTGTTTTTCTTATTTGGCTTATCTTTTTCTTTCATTGTAATTTATTCTTTTAGTTTTTTAACTTTTCTATCTATATAATTTTTTTCACTTTCTACTATAATAGCATTCCATACTACAGGGATGTGACTTCCTTCTGAATGTTGTTCAAAAGATTCGCTTTCTACGGTAATGTCAAATGTATCTGTTTGATAATCCCAATCCATCCGCACTATTTTTGAATCTTTAGGTAGATTTGTTCTAATTCTAATGTCTCCATCGTTCACAAATATTTTTTCAAGCATAGGCGGAGTCATCTTTACGATAAGTAGTCTTTTGTTCATCCTCTCTGACCTTGTTAAATTGTCTTCGTTATATGAAGTGTATTTTTTATAATTTTCCATATTTTTATATTATTTTATTTATTATGCCCACTCATCTCCAGTGTTATTATTTTCACCTTCATCAAAGTCAAAATATTCACTATGAGCATCAAGCCATTTTGGGAATTTGGAACATTCCCTAAGAATGACATCGTCTTTCCTTGCTATGTCTCTAATTGTGAGAACTTCAATCTCTTTGTCTAGCTTAGAGCAAAAATTAAATATATTTTCAATATTTTTAGCATTGGCTCTAATGGCAAGAGAAGATGAAATAGCATATAATATGCTTGGCTCCTTACTTACTCTAACTTTTTTTCCATTAAGGATGTCATCAATATTTGGTAAATTACTATAGATTTCTATGTAAGAAAGGAATTCAGATGCAGGTCCTTTTCCAACGGTACCCTCTATTATTCCTTCTGTTGCAATTCCTGCATTTAAAAAGTCAGATACTTTTTCCCATGACCGTGGAGTTGGAAATGCTTGATCTTCAGTGCTTGGTTTTTGTGATAACATATTGTTTTTAAAACCAAGAAATGCTATTACTTTGTCGTTAATTTTATTTTTCATAGCCCAATCTTTCCAGGCGTCTATTTCTGCTTCAACAAAGAAATGAGTAAATCTATTTGCAAGAGCCTTAGATAATCTATTAATACCTGATTGATCTGTAATATAATTACTAGCAGCTACCATTTTAACTCCTTTTGGAAATTTATAATGCTCTCCAACAGATCTATCTAAAATTATTCTATAACAACTATTTTGTACAGCCATAGTAGAATTGCCTATCTCGTCAAATAGAATTAAATATTTTTTATTTGATTTTGGGTCTGGAAAGAATGACGGATAAAGCCAGTTTGCCTTTTTGTGTTCTTTGTCTGGGTAGGGTAATCCTAATAAATCTGAAGGCATAAGTAATGGGAGACGAATATCAATAAATTCCCATCCAAGTTCTTTGGCAATTTGTTTGCAAGCTTGAGATTTGCCAATTCCCGGGCTTGACCATATTAGAACAGGCAAATGTATATCTTGCCTTATAATTTGTTTTATGCTATTTTTTGCCTCCTTGATATTCATATTTTTTACCTTTCTTTGTTATTCTTTTAATTTCTCTAATTGTTTTGCTTCTTTTATTTTATTAAAATATTTTTCCATGCATTTAAAATCACAAAATTGATAAAATCCTCCTTTTGGAATTGATACATAAAAATTCCATCCAGCATGTTCTTCTCCAGTAAATTCTTCTTTTCCATTTTCTATTCTAACAAATCCATTGTTAGATCCATTAAAATTAAACGATAAGTGTTCATTGTCTTTTAATTCTTTTTTACAATTATCACAAATATAAATTGTTTTTTGCATATTATTCTTTTAACTTTTCTAATTTAGTTCTAATATCTAATTCTTTATAATGATTCTCTACGTATTTTGTTACTTCTTCTAAACTATTATAAACTCTTATTCCTACATCTCTATCTCTAGCTCTTGAGACCATATAGCCATTGTCAACCTTCATAATAATTAATTCCTTTGTTAATTTTATGTCTGTAGAAGATTTACAAAGAGAACTGTTTATTGATGCTGATGTCATTATATCTTCGCTATTAGAACGTTCTTCTATGTACATTTTCTCTTCTTCTGTTGGGTCGTTTTTTATATCTTTTTGTGTCATATGTTTATTTCTTATTATTACTATCCATTATACACATTTATAACCTTTTGTCAACCTTTTTATTGTTAATAATTTTTATTCTTTTAATTTCTTAATATTTTTTTCCATTTCATCTATTTCGTATTTTTTAATAAATGTTGGAAAATCCATATTTTTATCCCATTCATAAACTACCTCAAGATTTTTATCTCCAATAACAGTTCCTGGTTTAAAATGTTCTGGAATAAATTCACCATTCCCACTACTCTTAAATAATGGTGTTTTATACATAACCCACAATTTAACTATTTCATCTAATGTATATTTTATCATATTATTCTTTTAATTTCTTTAATTTATATCCAATCTCATAACAATAACTACAAAAATAAATCATTGGGTTTTTACTCTCTACATTCTCTCCGCTATATTTTGAATAATCTTGGTTTGCTTCTTGATAAACAAAAATAGAATATTTAAACCTATTAGAAGCTCTCCAATCTTCTGAAAAAAATCTACCAGTATTTGCTATTGGCCAGACACTGTCTCTTTGACCACAATTAGGACATGATGGAACATGCCTACTCGATATCAATGTCATCTTTTTTGTTTTTTTATCTTGTAACATAAATAACGGTTATATATGCGATTTAAATTCTCATCTTAGTCATATGTCTAGTCTTGCATTAAAATCTGTCTCACAAGCTCCTGTGCTCTCTGGAGTCGGTTCTTGTTGCGACATAGGTTCTTCTTGTTCTGCAATTTTTTCTAAGTCATTAAGTTCGTGTTTTTTTGCTTTTTCTCTTCTATGTCTTAAACTTTGTAAGCAAGCCCACTTCTCTTCTAGTTCCATATATTTTATTGGATCTCTTACCGCTCCACTCTTATATTTTTTATTTACAACCCAAGCTTCTTGTAAAATTAAATAATCTTTAAATGTTTTACCATTATCTAATCCTTTACCAAAAATTTCTTTTTCCCAATTATTTAATTCTTGATCTGTGTATTTATTATAATCATTCATATTATTTCCATTTTAAATCTTCTTCTCTTCCAGCAAATTTCTTAAACTCACCACCAATTTTTACTGTGCGATTATTTATTTCTCCAAAAACAGGATTACCATCATAATAAGGTTTCTTTATTATTGGAGTTCCTTTATCTTCATCTTCCCATCTTTTATTATTAATATATGTAGATGGATGTGGAATAAAAGTTTTTATTTTCCATTCTTCTGTGTTCTCTCTACAATTAAGATCTTTTAATATAATTTTTAAAAGTTCATTATCTGGATTTAATTTTTCCCAACTTTTAAAAGCAATTGATTTATTAACTTTTCTAGGATATTCTTTCCAAAAAAATGACCATATAGCTTTACTTAACTTAACTTCACTTAACTTAACTTGCTTTTCCACTTGGAACCCATTGTCTTCCATTTGGAAACCATTGTTTTCCAAAGGTATATTATTATCTTTATTTACTACAAAAGTGGCTATTTTATCAACAAAAGCCCAATTGTATTCGTTGTCTAAATATGTATTTGGTGTTCTATCTTTTTTTAATGTTTGTTTTTGTGGAAAATCTGGGAACCAAATCCATTGTTTCTTTTCGATCTTAACAATTTGAATCAATTTTAAGTCAATTATCTTATTTAAAAACTCTTCAATTTCTTTTTTATCTAAGCTTTTTCTATTTGGGACTATTATCCATTTTATTTTATCAGCAGAATACCAAATAAGACCAAAATCATCTTGGAACGGAATAAGCCATGTGTAAAGCAAAGCAAACTTATCAGATAATTTATTTATCCTTTCAGATGTTGTTATTGTCTTTTTCAAAATTCGTCCTTGGGCCATGTTTATAATATTCGGGCAAGAATACCACTTATTTTAATGGGTGGATTAATTACCCTTTTGATTTTTAATATATTTTTCAATTATTTTACAAGAGACCTTAGCAGTAGTTCCCACATGCTACTGATATATATTTATATTATTAATTATTAAGCAATACATCTTTTTTTCCACTATTACAATCAAAACAAGCTGTAATTAAATTATCTTTATTATCTTTACCATTTTTGCTTTTTGGTATTATATGGTCAATTTGTAAAATTACATCTGGAGATTTACGACCACAATACTGACAGGTGAAATTGTCTCTTTTAAGTATTTCAAAGCGAAGTTTTTTAGGACGTAATCCAGTTTTTAATTTTGAACATTGAGAACAATTTTTTTGACGATTATTTATTGGTTTAAAATATAGATTACAGATTGGACAAATAATTTGTTGAAATTTTTTTGGTTTCCATATTTTTTTACACTGTTTATGTATTCTTTGATATGGTTTAGGATCTTTAATAACTTTATTACAGTTTTGACAAATTTTTCCCTTAAATGTCCAGTTAGTATTTTGTCCAATACTATTAATTTTTTTTAAAATTAATCCACATTTCAAACAATATTTTTGACGTGTTCCAGTCCATTTATATTTTTTACCACAACCAATACATACTCTAATCTTATTAACTGGTTTATAATATTTAGAAATCATATTAATCAAAAAGCCCCCAACGAGATACAACCACGATGACTAAAATAACGCCATTGTTTCTCATTGAGGACTTTTAAATTAATATGATTCAATTTTGGTACACTTTTAGTCATCGTGGTAATTAATTATTGTTAATCTATTAATCACAGTCTACATCATTTTTTAGTAGCTGTCAATAGAGATTATTATTTATAGTTATTCTCTATATAGTCAGTTAATTTCTCTACTGATTTTTTAAATTTTTCAGAATTATTATTTTTATTATAAATAATAATTTTTAATTTATCGTCTTTTAAAATAACCTTCACTTTTTTGTGAATAATATCTTTTGGGATTAAAAACATTAGTATTCTACATATAATTTTATTAAACATATTTTTATACGTGCAAACGAGTGCACATCAAGAACAATAAGCTAATCAGGTAATTTAGCATAAATGCCAAGTCACAACCTTAAATAGTTGTGTAAGTTACTTATTGTAAATTTTTATAGTCATATTTTACACGCATGTGTAGTTTGTGCTGTACCTGATTAGTTTATTATTCTTGATGCTCTTTAAACTCATTTCTCCATTCTTGTAATTCTAATAATAGTTCTGCAAAATTTTTTCTATTCATGATAATATATATTTCTCCATATGGTTCTGCAATCTCTAACCAACTTTTCCTACTACCAGCAGTTTGCGCGTCATCTTTAAGTTTTTCCATCTGATCTTTTATTCTTTTTGGTACTGCAGATTTTCCGCCCTTTATATCTATTATCCAGTTATCTTCTTTAATAATTGATTTTCCTAGATCAACAATATCTCCAGGCCAGTCTTGTGAAAATGCTCCAGACCTTGGAGTTCTTTTAATGTTTGAATTTAATTTATCTCCCCAAAAGTTAGCTGAATTAGTTTCAACTTTTGCGCCAAGTCTTTTATTGGCTTTTCCAATTTCACTATGCGTTCTTTTTGTTTCCATATTTTTTATTATCTTCATATTCAATTAACTCTTTAAAATTTTTAAAATCATTTGCACCTCTTCTTGCCCAAGAAAGACCACCATCAACAAATATTTCACCACAAGAGCACCTAACGAAGTCATGTTCAGATTTGCTTTCTATGATATCGAAACATTTTTTGCAAGAAGCTGCATTATGATTATTAATAAAATCTTTAGAAAATATATATTTTTTGTCTTTTCTGTTAAATTCTATTATACCTAGTCCAATTAGCCATGGTATTAATGGTCTTATGGTTTGAATTGCTCCAATATTCTCAGAACTAGTTAAAATAACTAAATTTTTAAGATTATTATTTGACTTATTAAAATCAATATGATGTACTATTTCTTCTTCTTTTAGTTTTCTTTTCAACGCTTTTTCTAATATAACCCTATGTTCTGGGACGCATCCATTCTTTCTCGTTCCAGAATACAACATTCTATAACCAGTACTAGTTGTATATCCATCACTATTCCTTCTTTTTAAATGTGCACATTTAAAACATCTATATTCTTTTTTTCTATTTGGATGAGAGAATGTTTTCTTTTTTCCACAATCAACACAATAGCATGTATAACGTTGATAAGTTTGATTACACTTAGCACAACAAAATAATCTGTTATTTGGATGAAATTTATCAGGTCGAAATTTTTTCTTACAATTTTTACAAATCAATATCTTTACTTTTTTCATAATTTTTTATTTTTTTGTTTTCCAACCATAATTTAGAGAAAATTGGTCAGCAAATTTATTTAAAAAATGTTTATTATTAGATGGAATAGTCATTAATTCATTTCTAGCTTCTTTATTATTCTTTATATAATCAATTAACCAAAGCTTAAACTCTAGTTCTTGTTGTTCTGTCCATCGATAATCCCAATACCAATCCTCTTTCTTAAAATCTATTTTATTGTAATCTGCTTTAACAATTTTACATTGTTTAAGTAAGATTTCTTTAATATATTTATTCATTATTTTTATTATTTAGTTTTTTATATAATTCTCGATATAATTCACCGCACAAAGCCAAACAACGATGTCTTGCTGATCAATCTTGATTATCTTTTGGATAATATTTTTTAGATAATTTTAAGACGATTTTATCAAACTCTTTTAAGTATTTTTTATTCATGTTTTTTATAACAATTTTTTTAATTCTTTAATAGGTGATTTCATATTTACCTCCATGTCTCTACCAAGATATTTATACCACCTTACCTCGAAGCCAGTTTTTTTATGTAGGAAGTTAGGGAGTTCTAAGGCACATTTATTGGAGTGTCCATTCTTGCCTTTTTTATTTTCTTCAAACCATTTCTTAAAGTTCTCTTCGTGGTCGCAGGTGCAATGAACAGCACAACCATTTGGAAATGTTAGATTAAATTTATTACAATACTTTTTATAAACCTTATCTCTAATTTTATCACATTCATCATATTTCATCCCCTTTGGTGAATCTAAAAAATCATATTTATCTTTTTTCCATCCAAGTTTTTCAAGGTCTTTATCTACTAAACTTTGATAGCAATCTTTTGAATGTGGTTCATCAAACTCCATATCGTCCCATCCACAGTCACAATCGCCCCAATAATAACATCTCATTATAAATTCATCATTCTCAAATTCAGTTCCATACTTTTCAGCCCATTCTCCGTTAGAATCTTTAGAATATTTAACAGCTATATCTCTTAAGATGGATGTTAATTCATCTTCACCATCATAAGCTCCAAAAGCTCCTGCTGGTGATATTATTTTTATCTTCATATTAGTTATTTATTATTTTGATATTGGATTAGTAACACATAATTGCTAAATGGACTTGTCTTAAACAATAAAATAAGACCATTAAAGCAATACATAATTCTATAAACATAACAACAAAATACCAATTTATTTTATCCATACTTTTATTATTCATAATTAGTTATTTATTATTTTGATAGGTTAGTAGTTAATGTTTCTAATTTATTTAACGTTTTCATTTTTCTATTCCATAATTCTTTTTCTGGTAAATCCATATCATTAAGCATATACCATTTATCTATTAAAAGTTTTTCTTCAAAAACCTGTTCTTTTGTTTTTACTAATCTACCATCAATACAGGAATTAAATGTTTCTGTTAAATAATTGTAATATAATTTTTCCATAATTTTCTATTAGTTATTTATTATTTTGATAGTAATTACTTATTTGAGACGCCAAGATGAGATAACTCATATATAAGGGTCTCGGGCTAAACTTTCGACCAGAGCAGTCTTGTACGTTGACTGGCTTGGTAGTTAGCGCCTCAAATAAATAATCACTCATTAGTTATTTATTATTTTGATAGGTTTATTTAATCCCACAGGTCACGAAAATACTTTTTAAATAAATCAAAACCTTCATTAAACTTTTTTTCTCTTTGTTTATATTTTTTGCTATTATATTTACAATCTCCAAAGGTCTCTATTTTATTCAAAGCAATAAATCCATCTTCTATCTTTTTTAATATAATCTTCCATTCTTTATTGGTAATGTTTCCTGGATATCCAGTCCCATCTTTTCTTATTTTTCTAATACATTTGGGGATTATTTCTGTTATCATGCCATATAAGCTCCAATACCAACGATCATCAAATCCCCTAAACACTCTTTGCCAAGCCCATTTAATTTCCAGTTTAATGTCTCCAAAAAAGCGTGGGATAGCATAGATTGGATTGTTTGAGAACAATCTATCAAAACTTTTTAAAAATTGTTCACTATAAGTTATTTTCAATTTTTTATTCTTTTTCTTCATATTTTAAATTCTTTTTTTAAAAATTTTTTAAATAATTTACACATTTTGTTTATAATTTTATAGTCAGGAGATTCTGTTAGCTTTAAATTTCTGAATGGATAACTTCTAAATCCTTTATTATTAAGTTTTAATGTATAATACAATTCATTATTGAATTGGAATCCAGCCACATAATAGCCTAATTTTCCTTTATGACTGCTTCTTTTTGATAATATTTTATAATATTGTTTGCTCATTTTTTTAATAATGTAAAGTCTGGATAAAAGAAATCTCTAACTTCTGTTATAGGTTTCTTTTTACCGCAAACATCACATATACCTTTGTGATATGTACTAATTGAAAACTTTTTCCTTTTTGGTTCTTTTCCATATTTTTTAAGACAAGTCAATTTATTAGCTTTTATACCACAATCATCACATACATTGAAAATTTCTTTACTGTTTGTTTCTTTGTTCATATTTTTTATTTAATTATCTTTTCTAATTTATATACCAACTCTTCTTCGGACTCATATAATTCCATTTTACTTGTATAGCGATAAGAAGCATTTCCAGACATTCTGCCCAATAAAACATGTATCATTTCGTGCTTAGCTGTTTCTTTAATAGATTTAATATTTATTGGGTCTATCCATTCGGTATTTAATCTAACACATACGGTTCGTGTATCGGCTGTAATATTTGTATCAGCTAATACATTGTCTAATCCCTTGTGTAAATATAATATACTCCAACCATCTAATTTTAGTCGTTCTTCCCATATTTTACACTCTTTCATAAATAATTCAAAATCCTTTTTTGTTGTTTTGGCCATTTTGTTTTCTTTAATTATTTTTGGATATTACACTTATCACACATATTTCCTTTGTCTCCAATGGTAAACGCTCCATAAATTGTTTTATTACAATACGCGCATATAGGATATTCTATGTAATTTAATTCTAAGTCTTTGCAGAGTTTTATAAATTCTAGTTTTTCTAAATATTCAATATAAATTATTATATCTGTGTTTTGATCTGGTTTACCTGAATATGACATGTCTATAACATTGGCAAACCCAAGCTCTTGATTCCCGTGTTTATCATTTCTAATAATGCCAACTAATGTTTGATGACTGCCAACATCTTTATTCGGCATGTATGGATTAAAACGCTTTGTCCATTTTGGTATTTCAAATATTATTTTATCTTTCTTTTTATAGATTTTCATATATTTATTAGTGTTAGTGTGTAGTAGTTCATTTTGTTATTTATTAGTCTTGCTTAGGAAATATAATTTCACTCTCTCCTCTGCAATGCCTAACAAATCCGTTGCGGCCTTTAACC
>Ga0307928_10001753_pt1 | contig 16524 bp, 19 predicted proteins | sample AceLakmetagen232_FD_201815 | JGI IMG/M metagenome (GOLD analysis project Ga0307928, IMG submission 201815) | Saline water microbial communities from Ace Lake, Antarctica - #232 | ecosystem: Environmental > Aquatic > Non-marine Saline and Alkaline > Saline | place: Antarctica: Ace Lake... | reverse complement strand
TGGTTCCTGGATGCTCTTTCATATATTTTGAAATTGTTTCGTCTAAAGTCTCATGTACTCTACCGGTAAACCTAATTTCTGGTAAATTTCGGAAGAGTCTTACTGATTCTGAAATTGAAGGTTGAGGTCGATCGCCCCGATAATTAAAAACCATGAATATAAATCCTATAGCATTTTCAGTCGTAACCATTTTGTCAAAATGATGTAGATTCTGAACTCCGTAATTTTCATCGGGATCGGCGTAAAATATCCAGGGACAAGTCGCTTTGGCAATAGCAAAATTTCTTACTTTCGAATAATCATCACACCATTTGAAATCATAAATTTTATTGGTATACCGTTTGGCAATTTCTCGAGAACCATCCGTTGATTCAGTTATAACAATAATAATTTCATCAAAAAGATTACTCATTCTGTGCAAGAAATTTTCTAGAAGGTATTCTTCATTATTGACCAACATCACCAAACTTATACGATTACCCGGTAAGCGTTCTGCACGAGCCTTAGCAAATCTTTCTTTCAAATCATAGTCAAAACGTTCTAAATGTTTAGCCGGAAAATAAGTATCTGCCCAAAGATTGAAACCCAAAACTTTTGCTCTAACACAAAAATGACGATCTTCTCCTCTCATATTTAATGGTAAATTTACTACTTGATCAAAACGACAACCTTTTTCAATCGCATAATTAGAAATTAGATTACAGGCTCCTAATCCTCCAACCGTATAAGTTCCTTTTACCCGGAGCATAGCTAAAAAATCTTCCGAGATATCATATCCTCCAAATTGCCAGACTTGAGGCATTAATTGTTGATCATGTTTATCCCAGCGACCCCAGAAGATCTCAGCAATAATATCTCGATCCGATAAAGCTAGATGTCTTAAAGTTCGTGGATCTCGCAGAATCACATCGGAATCTATATTAAAGATATAATCATTATCTCCAATATTATCGATAAAGAAGTTTCGCATATAAGTTAAATTTGCAAGAGTTTGATTAGAAAATTGGTGTTCTTCTGAATGACCCATGAATTTTATAGAAGTTATCTCAATTTTTTCATATTTCTTTTTCCACTTTTTCGACCAGTCAACCAATACCTTTAATGTTTCGTCGGTCGAATCATTTTCTATGAAAAGAAAAGATATTTTTTCCTTTGGATAATCCTGTTCAGTAATAGACTGTAAAAACTCCTGCAAACACCAAACTCGATTTTTCACCGGTGTACAAATTTTTATGGAAGGAAATTCTAATTCCTCAGTCCATTTCTTTAAACGAGCCGGTTTGAATACACTTTCTCGATGTTCAGCATTAATGCCAGTTACAGGAACTTCTTCCCGTATCTTCATTTTCGCTTTGCGATCTTCAGGCGTCATCCAGGCGAAATGTTTAACACGAATGTCTGTGTAACAAGTGCAGTTATTGGTTTCTACAGCATAACGAGGTATCGGACCACAATGAAATTTTCCGGTTAATCCAAAAGGAACGTCTTTAAAACGGAATAGTCTTTTGAAAGTGGGGGACCAGTAACCATCAATGCGGTAAAAACCATTTCTATCCCACATATCACAGAGTCGAAAACTTACCGTGTCAAAACCGGAACTTAAAAGTTCGGGTAATCGTTTTTTCAAAGAGCTATCGAATACTTCATCAGCGTCCTGGGTTAGGACCCATTTGATTTTTTCTTTTTTTGCTACTTTTCTAACCCATTCCCAAAGTTCACCTCGAAGTTTCGCTTCGTCAGTGGCCCATAAAGAACCACCTGTTCTACATCTAACGGAAATTTTAGGCGAGAAACTTCGACATATTTCAGGAGTATCATCAGTAGAACAATCATCTAAAATCAAAACTCGATCTGCATATTCGCAAATCGAACCGAGAACTTCTTTAAGATATCTTTGAGATTCATTCCGTACAATCATCTGAACGAGTAGTTTTTCTTTTTCCGGCATCAACTGCCTCCTATTTTTTATGTCTTTTTTTTTATGACATTCAAATTTTATTTCTTTACTCTCAAGTTTGGTTATCTCTCTGTCAAGCGTTCATTCACGATTTTTCGCACTACGTCAATGTTTCGGGAATTGAAATACCAATCTATAATTTTATGGAGTTTATCTTTCTGTTAATTTATTTTTAACTATTTGTTTTATTTCCTCCGGATTTTTATTTGCAAAATACCAGTCAATTGTAGTTTTGACTCCATCCTCGAATTTAATTTTTGGTCCCCATCCCAATGTATCTATGGCTAAGGAATAATCAGTAGTTCTATTTAGAGGACCAACAGGCATATCTCTTAAGAATTTAAAATGAGGATTGTAATTAGAATAATATTTTTCTTGAACATAATCAATCACCGAATGAGCAGCATCAACAACCCGGATTCTTTCATTTGTTCCTAAATTAATAGCTTGAGCATCGTCAACTTTTTCCGCAGCCAAAACCATTCCTTCCACAATATCGGTAACATGAGTCCAATTTCTTACAGCTTCACCAGTTCCCCAGATTTCAAAAGGATTCTGTCTGATAAAAGCTTTTGCTATCATAGAAATAACAGCATGGTCTTCTTTCCCTCGATTTCCATAGACAGTAAAAAATCTCAAGGAAGCACTCTTCATCCTTCGTTCTTTATAATATGCACCCAAAGTCATTTCAGCCATCAATTTGGCCCAACCATACATATTATCCGCTGAATAACCCAATTCTCGTCCATCATCTTCTTCTTTTAGATATATCTCTTTCGTTATATCAGATTGTTTGTATCCCGGATATATGCATCCAGAGCTAGCATACAATACTTTTTCAACTTTAGCCTTTTCGCAAGCAGCGAAAAATTGACCATCAAGCCAGAGATTTCGAGCACAATTTACCTGATGCAGATCCACATAACCTCTGCCACCATGATCAGCCGCCAAATGGAAAACTACATCGATTTTGCCACGAAATGCATCTCGAAGACCTTTTTCTACTAATAAATCTCCCAAGATAAAATGAACTCGTCCCGAATCCAAATGTTTTCGAATATTTTCTAATTTTCCACTGCTCAGATTATCTACGACTCGAATATATTTCGCTTCTCGTTTGATCAAAGCATCTACTAGGTGTGAACCGATAAAAGAAGCTCCCCCTGTCACTAAAACATTTTTTTCTTGCCAATTCATTATTTTCTCCTTTGTTATAAAATATATACTATGAAAAGTTGTAAAATATGTAATGGTTGATCAATAAAAATATACTTGTAATTTTCTTTTGTATCTGGAATCTTAGATTTCCAGAAGTCAATAATAAAATGACCACTTAGAAGAAAAACAGTCTTCCATAATGAAAAAATTCTTAGATATTGCAATACAGCGCAAATGATTCCAGTCCAAACCATACAATGGCAAAATAGAATATACTTGTATTTTCTTTTTCTTTCGGACATAAATTGAGTCTGAAGACTGCAATCCCCGATATAATGTGCAAATAATAACCAAATAAAATTAAACATTTAATCCATCCTTTAAGGAGAATTCATAACATGATTGTTTTTTGAATATCATTTTACCATTATTTTTAAATCCAATTTTTTCAAAAACTTTCTTTGAAATTTTATTGTCTATTTTTACATGAGCTACAATCATTTTAGTGTTAAAATTACAAAAAACATATTCACAGGCAAGTTTTAATCCTTGAGTTCCGTATCCATAACCTCGTTTTTCTTTTTCTACAGAAAAACTTATTTCACTGATCCCTTGATTTTTATCAAATCTTATCTGTCCAATTTCTTTATCAAAAGAATCTAATAAAATTAAAATATTTGTATTTGGAGATTTTAATTTTTGCTCGAACCATCGCTTATGCTCTTCATATGGAACAAATCTTGAATCAAAAGAATTTTTTCTAACTCCTTTTTCATTTTTCAATTTCCATAATAATTGACAATCTTTTGCTTCGGCTGATTTTAAACTCAATTGTTCACGTTTCATATCATCATCCAGGTAATAATATCATCTTCTTCCATATCGATCTTCGCCACTCGTCCTATTATTATATTCATCATTTTGGGATGAATGCCATAGCCTGGTCTTTTAACATCGATCATTTCTTTAGTAATTACTGTTCCTTTAGGAATGTTACAGGTAGCAACCAAACTTCTTCTTGCCAATCTGTACATCTCTTCTTCTGCAAAGGTATGTTTTTTGATTGGCGAGCCTAAAGACGCTTCAGTATCTCTAATAGCCTGGACCATATTCTTTAATTCATTTGGCTCCAGAGCAAAAGAATGATCTGGCCCTTTTAATTTCCTACTTGTAGTAAAATGTTTCTCAATGACACAGGCGCCCAGGGCCACAGCAGCGATATTAGAGGTCACTCCGAGTGTATGATCCGAAAACCCCACAGGTATTTGAAACGCCTGTCGCATTGTCTGCATCGCTCGTAAGTTTAAATCCTCATATTTAGGGGGATACCCTACCACACAATGAAGAAGAATTACGTCTCTATTACCTCGCTTATAAATAGTATCCAACGCCAGCTCTATATCCGATAAATCTGCCATTCCGGTAGAGAGAATAATTGGTTTTTCTTTTCTTGCTACATATTCTAAAAGAGGAAGATGAGTAATCTCAAAGGAGGCTATCTTATACGCTACCATTCCCACTTCTTCCAGTTCATCAACTGCCTTTAAATCGAAAGGAGTAGAAAGAAATATAACTTTCTTCTTTTTACAATAATCAGCGAGGGGCTTATGCCATTCTCGCGGCATTTCTATTTTTTTTATTAAATCCCAAGTTGACTCTTTTCCTCTGATCAATTTTTCTTTTTTTAAATAATTCATGATAGGAGTCTTACGGGAATAGAGTTTCTCGGCAGAGTAAGTCTGAAACTTTACTGCATCAACTCCAGCTTTTTTTGCAATATCGATGAGTTGTTTTGCTTGTTCTAGTTTTCCATTATGATTAGAACCGATTTCAGCAATTATGAAACAAGGCTCGCCTTCACCTATCAACCGATTCCCGATTAGTTTTCTACGAGAGATCACTTAATTATTCTCTTTCTTTTAAATGTGTCACTCAATTTATGCCAACTTTCTATCTCGTTAATCAAATTTGGTTCTTTTTTCAGAAGATTCAATATATCTTCCATATAAAAAATATCTTTTTTCACATTGTACAACTTTTTATAGACCTCTTGGATGAAATCGAAATCTCTTTGATAATCTAACATCCATCTTAAATTGGTAAGATCTATACTATTTGTAACATTTTGAAATTTAAATTCATTCAAATGTTTTCTGATGTAAAGTGTAACATGTTCTCTTTCATCAGATCGCTTTACTTTTTGCCATATTTTGTTTAAAATATTATATGAAAATATTTCTGTCTCTAATCCATAAGGAAATGTTCGTGGTTCGACATTGGAACAATAATCACAGTCATTTTCAAAAAATTTCTTAATAACTAAATTAGATACTTTTGGATCGATTAATGGACAATCGCTTGTTATTCTAACAATATTATCCAATTTGAATAATTGCGCAGCTTTGAAATACCGATCTAAAACATCATTTTCGCTACCTTTAAAAACTTTAATTGATTTATCATACTTATAAACTATCTCCTCGATAATCTCATCCCCTGGCGAGATCGGAATGACAACAATGATTTCGTCTATATTCATTATTTTTTTGATTCTTTCAAGTTCTAAAATTAAAATAGGTTTTCCAAGAATTTTTTTTAGAATTTTACTCGGCAATCTTGTTGATTTTATTCTTGCTTGTACAATAATTCCGGTATTCATCTTCTTTTCTTTAAAAGAAACATTCTATCTTCATTTTCACCGTTTAAATATTTCAACTGTTTCTCCCTTATCAATTCTAAATTACTGAATGAATCGAAATATAATTGTGAAAAGTTTGCTTTCCAGAGTAAATCAGAATGGCCTCGATACTTTATTTCTGTAAATTTATCAGCATAATATTCGAGTCCCCAAATATATTGATTTGTACAACGATAAATTTCTGATATTGCTCGATGTATTTCTTCTAGGGGAATGTGGATTAAGAGTCCGGATGTAAAGATCAAATCAAAGAAATTATCTCTAAACGGGATATCGAGAACGGAACCATAAATTACTGTTAAATTGCGTTGTTTGGCTAATTCAAGAGCAGATTGATTGATATCGATACCAAAAAGATTAGAAAAACCCATTTTACGGAGAATCAGTAATTGGTTGCCAACATTTGAACCTACTTCTAAAATTTTACTACTACGATCTAAATTCCCGATAAAATCTTCATTCAAACTTCTTCGTGTTTTACCATATCTTTGATGGTAAAGTTGTTCGAAACTTAAAATATTTAAAGCATTTCGCTCAGTATATCCATCTCCAAAAGTATTTTTCCATATTTTTTCTTGCTTATTCAACATTTTTTTTCTTAAAAATTCTAAGCCAATAACCTTTGCCAAGAATTTTTATCCATTCTTCTTCATAAATTTGTTTCATTTCTAAAGATTCAAAAATTTTTTGGTAATTGCGCGGAAAATGTGTCGGACCTATAGATCCTTCATTTTCTACAGTTATAAGATATTTTTTCGTAATTCTAGTTACATGAGGAAAAATAAAATTACTATCCGGATGAATATGTTGAAAAACAGCCATAGTGAAAGTAATATCAAAACTATTATCTTGAAGAAAAAGAATTTGTTCCTCGACGGAACCAAAAAAAATTTGAAGATTATCAGCCATAATCGGAAACGTTTCTTTTAATAATAAAATTGCTTTAGAATTTATCTCGATAGCATTCAGATTTTGAAAATTAGATTTAAATAAAAATTCCAAATTCCGACCAACATTACACCCGATTTCTAAGATTCTATCCGAGCTAATTCCATATCGTTTAATCAATTCTACTAGATATCCTGAACGATTATCTAAGGTTTTAATATAAGTATTCGGCAAATTACCGGAAGGAGGATTTTGCCAATATTGATGAATCTCTTCTCGAGAATTCATAGTTTTACTTCCTGAATTATTTTTACGACTTGTTGCACATTAGCATCAGTCATTTTGGGATAAATCGGAATACTAATTTCTCGGTCGTAAAAATCTTCTGCTATGGGACAATCAGAAACGGGATAACCTAATTCTTGATAGTATGGATGCCGATAAATTGGTGAATAATGAACTTGAACCCCTAATCCTTGTCCTCGCAATTCATCAAAAACTTGTTTACGCTTTGTCTTATATTCTTTCTTCAATCTAATGGGATATAGATGCCAAGAGGAATAAGCATAAAACTTTTCAATGGGTAGATCAAAATACGGATTCTGACTGAAAACATTTGAATAAATCTTTGCAATTTGCCTGCGGCGTTCAATAAATTTGTCTAATTTATTCAATTGAGAAATTCCTAAAGCTGCTTGAAAATCGGTTAAATTGTAATTATAACCCAAAAGTTGCATCTCGGAATACCATTCTCCAGGATAATTTTTAATTTTAAATTCAGTTGGATTTTTAGTTATACCTAATCTACGGAACATTTTTAATCGTTCATAAAATATTTTATTATTCATTGTGATTGCACCCCCTTCTCCTGTTGTAATTGCTTTAAGAGGATGAAAACTAAAAATAGTCATATCAGAATATTTACAATTTCCGATTTTTTCATTTTGAAATTTACTCCCTAAAGCATGGCAAGCATCTTCGATAACTAAAATTCCCAATGCATGAGCAATTGAATTGATTCTTTCCAGATCAACTGGATGCCCAGCAAAATCGATAGGTACAATTGCTTTAGTTTTTCCAGAAATAAATAGGGGTTCTATCTTTTGAGAATCAAGATTTCCAGTATTGGATTCTATGTCGGCAAAAACTGGTTTGGCTCCTAAGAATAAAGCAGCATTGCTTGTAGAAATAAAAGTTAAGGGAGAAGTAATGATTTCATCATCTATTCCAATTCCTGCAACAAAATAAGCAGCGTGAAGAGCCGCAGTTCCGGAAGAAAATACTACCGCATATTTAGCCCCAGTATAATTGCATATTGCCAACTCAAATTCATCAATTTTTGGACCCCGAGTAACCCAATCATTTTTCAAAACTTCAATGACTGATTTAATATCTTCATTGTCTATCCATTGACGACTATAGGGAATGAATTTCATTTTCCGCAAATTTTTTGCAGATCCTTTTCACTCAACCACTTATCATTGGTGTCACTTGCATAAACAAAATTTTTTGGAAGACAGGAACCACCAATTGATTTTTTTTCTCTCCAGAATAGATGTTCTGGTTGAATAATAAAATAATTCTGAAATTCTCGAGATCTTCTAGCCTCTTCTTTGGTTAATAAAGTCTCGTTTAATTTCTCCCCTGGTCTGATTCCAATTATTTCTTTTTTAGTTCTAGGAGCAATAGCATTTGCTAAATCGATTAATTTCATGCTGGGAATTTTAGGAATAAATATTTCACCCCCTTGCATTTTATTAATACAAAAAACAATAAATTCTACTGCTTCTTCTTGGGTTATCCAAAATCTAGTCATTTTCTTATCTGTAATAGTAATAGTGTCAGTTTGTTTTTGTTTTTTGAAAATTGGAATTACACTTCCTCGACTTCCAATTACATTGCCATATCTGACGCAACTCATTTTAATATTTTTTTTACCAGTGTAAGAATTAGCTTGAACAAATAATTTTTCTGCCACTAATTTAGTTGCCCCGTATAGGTTCACTGGATATGAACATTTATCACTACTTAATGCTATAACTTTTTTAACTTTATTATCAATAGCTGAATCAATTACATTTATAGCTCCATTGATATTTGTTTTTACGGCCTCACTAGGATTGTATTCGCAAGCTGGTACCTGTTTTAATGCCGCGGCGTGGATCACAACGTCTACTGATTCCATGGCCCGATAGAGTCTATTACGGTCTCGAACATTGCCAATAAGAAATCGGAGTTTGTCACTCTTAAATTGTTTTCTAACTTCTTCTTGTTTTAATTCATCTCTAGAAAAAATTCGGATAATTTTTGGAGAATATTTGGCTAAAGCAATTTCAATAAACTTCTTGCCAAAAGAACCAGTACCCCCAGTAATTAAAACAATTTTTCCCTTTATCATTATTTTCCTGAATACGACATAGCTTGATAACCAGTTTTATAAAAATATTTCATAACCTTAATTCCATGTAGTGCAAACGCTTCCGCTAACCATACTTGACCCATTCGATGTTTCGGTGGTCCCTTTATAGTTCCCTCTTGCCAATCTTTGGGATATTCTATTAATCCTTTGAGATAAGGCACAAAGTCGAGAGGTTCTTTCTCATACACATTTAATCCACCGCGAATAGCATGAAATTTAGTTTTGCTTGTATGTTCTTCACATCCTACCATAGTTATTCTACTTGCTCCTAAAATAGCTGCTATTTGAACTGGTGGATGCGAACTTGTTCCAACTTGCCTGAGAATTGCTGGTTTTTTTTCCATAATATTTTTCGCTGTTTCTATAAAAACATCTGGTCTATGAGGTCCAACGCTACTATGAGCATAGATTACTTCATCTCCATATTCTCCAATTTTAATATATGGTTCACCAGAATTCATTTTGACACGATCTATTGGACAGCAGCAAATAAGCTTTTTTTTCCATTCCGGGAACTCTTTCCTAATTCTAATAGCAACATTACTATGAATACAAGAAGTAAATACACAATTAGGAATGCCTATAAAAGCAAAATTAGTACTTAGAACAATTTTATCATCAAACCAGTCTTCTGGGAAATCATCTAAACTGGGTCCAGTTCCAGCTACAAAAATTTCTTCACCCTTATATTTGTTTCTAAATTCTTTATCTTCGATAAATTTCACATGATTCTCCTATACCCTTCATTATAAAAATATTTTTGAACTTCTATTCCATATTCTCTAAGAGTTTCAGTCAGCCACCTAGTACCGCTTCTCATTTCTTCAAAAGTTTCTTGTGATTTATCCATATATACTTCAAAAGTTTTATATCTAATCGGGATTCCACTGATTTTAGCGATATTATTTCGTTTAGCTTCACAAGAATCTTTGCCCATTTTTTCATCACATCCAGTCATAGTTATTTTTTTTGCTCCCATAAAAGCAGCTGCTTCTACTGCTCCCTGAGCTAAAGCACTTCGCGATATGGCATATGGAGATTTTTTTGTTTCTAGGAGATTTTTTGCCATTTGTAAATAATTTTCTTTAGCTCTAGGAAATGGAGAACGTTTCCAGGAAAAGTATATTACTTTTTTGCCACAATCTCCTAAATGAATAAAACCTTTATATGGTTCAAATTCTTCTTGAATATAACAACAAATATACTTATTAAGACACTGTGCCATATTCTTTTCAACATAATCTACAGCTTTTTTATGATTAGTGAAAAAAAATGTTGCTCTAGGAAAGGCTAAATAAGCATAATTTACAGCAATTGATATTTTATCGTCAAAAAAATCTTTCGGATAATCATCTAAACTCGGGGCTGGACCAATTATCCAAATTTCCTCTCCTTTTTGGGAATAAGGGGATCGTCTATATTTATCTCTAAATTCTTCAATAAATCTGTAACTCATCATTTTTCCTCGGGTTCTTTAAACCTCGTATTTTTACCACGGTACTGTTTCTGCCTGTCCAATATTTTGTTTTAACCATTTCTGTCTAGTCTCACTGTTTTGTCTAATGATTTGAGCCTAGGGAAACTCTTTGCATCCAATAAAATGAAACCATTTATTAATCTCCTTTTTTTATTTTCTTTATTTTTATCAGTGCCTCCTTTGTAATTCATTATCTTTCCAAAAATAAGTTACTGAATCTAGTTTCCCCTTTTTGCCCATGCATAGGCGAAAATTATTTCTCAATTCTATTTTCCATTGTTGAGAGGGTAAAAGATTCTGATCTTTTGTTGTATGAGTCTGATGCAAAATTTTAAAAGAGGAAATATCAACTGCAGCAATTTTTCGCTTGAGAACATCATAAACGATCCAACCATCCCAACCTTTTCTTCCCAATAGAAACGACGGAATATATCCCTTTGGATAAAAATCTTTGGTAAAAATGAAACAATCACAAGAACCCGGATGCCGAAGTCTTCCTCGAGCTGATATTTCCATTTCGATTAATTGTTTCCAATTTAAATTAAAATTAATTCGTCCAAGAGAATATTCGATACTATTTTCAACTGTGCCATTCCATATTGAAAATAAATCCCAGCGTCGAGCCGCTAAAAGAAACTCCGAGAATTGTTTGCTGATTTCTGCGATCATAAAATCCATATTTTTTATTAAAAGAATATCTGAATGAAGATAACATAGAATACTCGAAGAAGCAATTTCTTGGGCTCGTTCGAATAAATCATTGAGATACGGAGTCCCAAAATTATTAACTTTAACTTCAGGCATATGCTTAAGTTTTAATCGATTACAAATTTCATGAGTTCCTTCTTCATCTCCAAATAGAATAATTTCTGTATCTGGATGAGTAAGTTTCCAACTCATTATTGCATTTTCCTGGATAGTTTTGAATTTGCCTTTATCAGTATTAATAAAAGGCCTGGGAAAAGAAAATATTGTCATAAAGGCATTTCTCCTTGTCGAAGTATTCCATTTTCTAAAATAAAATCAGCATCTCGAACGTCTTTTTTTATAGGGCAAAATTTTTTATTAATAGCAACCTCTTTCCAGAAATTATCACTGTGAGTTTTGATAGCATGTTTTTGATGGACTGTAATGATATCTAATGTAATATTTATTATCGGTATTCGGCGATGCCATGCATCATAAATAAGCCATGCATCATAAGAAAGAGTCCCGATATTAAAAGGAGGAACTACAGGATAAAGACTTTTCGGAAAAACAAAAAGATCGGTACCGCCAAAAAATTTTTTACCTGCCTTCTTTAGAGCTAAAGGATGCAAAAGACCTTTATGCTCAAGTACAAATTTTTGCCAATTAGAATCGGGTAAATCTTCGGAAATTTCAGAATCATATCGGACGCCGACTAGAAGAAACTCCTTAAATTTTTTTCTTATGATTTTAACTGTTTTTTCCAGATTTCCAATAAGCATGCAATCGGTATTAATAAATGCCATAACTTCGCTATGAGCTTCTTCCGTTGCCCTTTGAAATAAACTGTTAAGAAACGGGGAACCAAATTCATTTTCCTGGATGCCATGAATGAGTCGAATCTTATATTTTTCAGCAACCTCAGAAACACCTTCTTCATTCGTAGCTAAAAGAATTTCGCTATTAGGACATTCCTCTTTCCACGTCTTGATTGCATTGAGCTGAATAGTTTTAAATTCTCCTGTAAAGGCTTTAGGCATGGTAAAAATCGATATCATTTTGTTATCCGTAATTTGAAGCAGCCAACTGCATAATAACGTGGAAGAGGAGGAGTAGGATAAGTTGCTTTTTCTCTTAGACAAGTCTCTTTATCCGTTTGGACATAAATATTATCATCATTTTTTTTCCAATAAGCTTCATCTTCAACTTCCCATCCTTCCAATAATCTTGGCAATCGTTTTTTACCATAAATTCGATGATAATATCCAATTATATCATCTATTCCTATAGGAATATGAAGAAGATGGAACCCATCTGGATTAATATAGTTTCTCATAATTTTCATAATTTTTAAATCTTGGTCGGGATCATCTTTACTTCCATAACGACCATCAAGTCCTGCATGTTCTATACTAGAGAGATTGACAATAATATCAATCCCGAATGGAAGAATGTCTTTCCATTTAGAATCATCTCCAACTATTCCAACTGAAGTCTCTGGAAAAATATCGAGAAAATCTCCCTGCATATAACGTAAATTAGGCAATCGTTCTGGGAGTCTTGGAGGTTGGATATCAACACAAATTACATTAAAACCGTGCTTTGCCAATATTCGCCCAAATCCTGCTTCACTCCCACTCCCAAAATCCAGAATAGTTTTATCTTCTAAATGTTTCAATTTAGTCATAAACCAAGCATTACCTAGTTGATCGCTACCTTCTTTATCTTTCATTCTAATCTCCTTACAATTTTTTCCCTCTTTTTATTCTCCATCCCAAATTCCTACTGCAAAATATTTTACTCGTTTTTGATTTTTGAATTTAGAAGCGTCTAAAATTCGCCAACAATCGATTATTTTGGAGTTTTCTTTAAAATCTTGAGGCTCTAAATTTTGAAATTCTTTGTAAGGATTAGCTATTACTACAACATCGGAACTTTTTAACACAGATTCTAAAGAAGGATCCCAAATAAGATTAAAAGGAAGAATTTTATAAAGATTTTCGGGTTTCAATGGATCATAAATTCGAGTTATTATTCCTGCCTTATTGATTTGTGTAGCTATTTTTAAGCCTTGAGATTCTTCAGTAACATTGGTATTGGGCTTAAAGGCAATTCCTAAAATTCCTACTGTTCCATTTTCAGGAAGAATATTTTTGACCCAATTTACAATACGTTCCGGTTGTCTATTGTTAACAGTATTAGTTCCTATAGAAATCGGATTATGAATATTGATACTTGAAGCGAGGTGTAAAAAAGCTCCTTGATCGCGTGGAAAACAAAAACCGGCATAGCCTAAAGCCCCTTTAAAAAATTTTGTCCCAATTCTAGAATCTTGTCCGATAGTATTAGTGATGGTATCAACATCTGCTCCCGGCACCTGTTCACAAATTTCAGCCAGAGTATTGGCAAAAGAAATTTTAGTCGTTACATAAGCATTCAAGGCAATTTTACAAATTTCTGCATTTGTATAATTCATGCGTATGATAGGAGGATTATTTAAAAAAAGTTGCTTATAGAATTCTTCTAATCTTTTCCCTGCTTTGGGATTCAATTCTCCAATAATTACAAAATCAGGATTTAGATAAGTTTCGATAATACTCCCAATTGCCACCAATTCTGGGCTATAACATAAATCAAAATTTCTTCCACATTTTTTCTTGCTGGTCGTTTCAAGAATTTCTTTAATTTTACTCATTGTTCCTGGCATAACCGTACTTAAAATTACTATCAAAATATATTTTTTTTCTTTAAGAGCTTCAAGTATTCTGCCTATATGGTCACTAATTTTAAAAAGAAATTTTCCAGAAAAAGCACCGGAAGTTTTACTGGGTGTAGGAAGAATAACGAAGAGAATTTCAGCAAAATGAATGGCGCATGGCAAACAAGTTCCAAGGATAAAAGATCCCGGATAATCATGAAATCGACGTAATAATTGCAAAACTCCTGGTTCTACTATAGAAGAATCAAAATTTTGAATTTGTATTCGTCTATCACGACTCTTTTCTATGCCCATGACATTAAATTCTCGTTTTGCCGTAGCACATGCAATTGGAAGACCTAATTTTCCTAAACCAACAATACCTATTTTCGGCTTCATCGATACCGGCTCCTTATCTCTTCTTTATTTAACTCCCTACATCCATCTTCTTCTACCAACCAAGTGGCATTAAAGCAATAGCATAATCTATTTTGATGCAAACTAGTATTCCATTGAAGCTCTTCTCTCGGCCGCTTTCGAGAATGTTCTAGGTGGATGATAAAAGCAATTCCGGTCCCATCTAATAATGGAACCTCCTTTCTGCGCAAGGCATACCAAGGAAGCCAATTGTCCCAACCCATCCGAGCAATTAAGAATGGTGGAATCTCATCAAACAATCCATTTAAAAAAAAGAAATAATCTATACCCGAACTCCAATGAATTCGCCCATGTTTTTTAGCAAAAGATACAATTTTTTCTTCCCAATCAGGACTGTCAAAATTTATTTCTTTATCAAAATGAACATTCCATCGTTGCCCAATAGTAAGAAAATTATTCCATTTATTTTCTGCTAAGCAACCAGAGACTTTTTTAATCATTTGTTTAAAGGAAGAAGTAAGGATTATATCTGAATTGATATAACACATTCGAGCAAATTTTGTCATACTTTGAGCTCGAAAGAATATTTCATTTACATAAGGGGTACCAAAAGCACCCCGCTTTAATCCAGTTATTCTTTGAGCTGCAATTTTATTGGCTATTGATTCGGTTCCTTCTTCATTGCCAAAAATCATAATATTCGCATCAGGAAAAATTTTGCGCCAACTCTTGATAGCATTTCTCTGATGAATACCGGTAGTTCCTTCAAAAGTTTTGCAAGTAGTAAAAATGGTTAACATTACTCTTCCCACTGAGTTAATTTAAGTTTTCCCTGTTCAAAAAGTTGTTCAAGATGCTCTAATCTTTTGGCATAATCCTCATTGCCAGTGTCTTTATTGACCTGAATTCTTCTCAACCGATCTTCTTTTCTAATAAAACCAAAATGCTTTACTCGAATATCTGTTTCTTTTCCCATTTCATTAAAGCGTACCCACTCAGGGGTGCTACCGCAATGATGACCAGGGGTAAAGGAAAAATACTTTTTGGGACAATATTTAAATAACCGTCTCAAAGATTTCATAGAAGAAGAAAGGACTTGAGAATAAGAATCCGGAGTCCAGAAATTATACCAGTTAAAAGAATACCAGTGAAAAGAATACCAATGAAATGGTTGGTCTACCATTTCCCGAACTTCTTGTTTAAATCGATCTTCAAAGATCTCATCAGCATCAATCGCAAGAATAAAATCCGGATCCCGTTCAATTGTCATTTTATATAGAATTTCTCTAGCTAATTTTTCATTCGTTTTCCAAAGAGAAACTCCCAGAGTTTCAACAAAAATTCTCTTAAAACTATTACAAATAGTCATAGTTTTATCAGTTGAAGCATCATCCAAGATTACTATTTCGTCTACGTACTCCAATAAATCAGTTAAGACTTCCCGAAGATAGCGATGTTCCTCATTTCGTACCAACATCATAGAGATAAGCTTCATTTTTCTATCACAAATCCATATACACTCAATCCATGCCCGCAAACAATTCCAATTTCACTGTCTTCAGATCTGAGAGCATCTTCTGGAATTTTTCCGGTTTTGAATCCTAATGCATTTCCTATTAGACCATCAAAATTAGGCTGATGAAAAAGAAAGGAACTTTCCCCGCGATTGATATCGGTAGTAATGGCTAGGAGTCCGCCTGGTTTCAAAATCCGTAATAATTCTTCAATACTCTTCAAGGGGCTATCCCAGATATGCTCAATGACAGAAATACAAAAAACACGATCAAAATAATTTGCTTTATATGGGGTATTTCGAACATCAGCTTTCTTAAAATTTAAACCCGGCAAATGGTGGTTATCAAGATCGATGCCATGAGTTTTACAGCCTTTTTGTATGCAGTACTTCGCCATCAGACTTCCTACACATCCGACGTCTAGAACTATCAATCCTTTCTTAATATTTGAATTAAGGATCACGAACGGCCATTCCCAAAGTCTACTCCAGGGAATAATCTTGAATTTTTTAATCAGCTTCTGAAATTCTGGTTTTTCAATATCCGATTTGGTACCCCAACCTTTAGCTATTATTTTCATCACATAATTCCGGCAATAATTTCACAATTTTTTGAGCAGCCGTCCCATCTCCATAGAGAAATTTGTGTTC
>Ga0307928_10001752_pt1 | contig 16529 bp, 14 predicted proteins | sample AceLakmetagen232_FD_201815 | JGI IMG/M metagenome (GOLD analysis project Ga0307928, IMG submission 201815) | Saline water microbial communities from Ace Lake, Antarctica - #232 | ecosystem: Environmental > Aquatic > Non-marine Saline and Alkaline > Saline | place: Antarctica: Ace Lake... | reverse complement strand
TGATGGTGTTAAGATTGGTGAGGATCGAGATTCTGTTTTGATGGGTGAAGATGGGGATTTTGAGATTGATTGGACGCCTTCGGCTGTTGGGACTTATGATATTACTGTTGTTTCGAGCGTGACTGATTGTGCTTGTTCTGATCCTAATCCGCAGACGACTTATGTTGGGACTGTTAAGGTTAATGCGGTTCCTTGCTGTGTTGAGGATGTTGTGTTTGGGGATTGGAGTTCTTGGGTTAATGATGGTGTTTGTGTTAGTGGTTTGATGTCGCAGGTTAGGACCGTGTTAGAGTATGATGCTAATGATTGTGGGACTTTTGAGGATTTGACGCACACTGAAAATAGGGATGTCGTTTGTGATATGCCTTGTGTTGAGGATGTTGTGTTTGGTTCTTGGAGTGCTTGGGTGAATGACAGTGGGTGTGTTGGTGGCTGGAAGAGTCAGAGTAGGACTAGGGTGGAGTATGATGCTAATAACTGTGGGGATTTCGAGGATGTTGCTCATAGTGAATATCAGGATGTTGAGTGTGATATGCCTTGTGTTGAGGATATTGTGTTTGGTTCTTGGAGTGCTTGGGTGAATGATAGTGGGTGTGTTGATAATTGGATGAATCAGTCTAGGACTAGGATTGAGTATGATGTTAATTCTTGTGGGGATTTTGATGATGTTTTGCATAGTGAAGATAGAAGTGTCGTTTGTGATATGCCCTGTTCGGTGAATGTTGTTTTTGGGGATTGGAGTGCTTGGGTGAATGATAGTGTTTGTGTTGGTGGTTTGATGAATCAGTCTAGGACTAGGACTGAATATGATAATAATTCTTGTGGGGTGTTTGATGATGTTGTTCATGAGGAGATGCAAGTGGTTAATTGTTCTCTTCCTGTTTGTTCTTTGGATTCGGACTGTAGTGATGATTATTATGGGGACCGGTATTGTGATGGGGATGATGTTCACAAGACTTTGTATGATTTTAGTTGTGTGAATGGGAGTTGTGTGGAAGAGACGAGTGAGGTGTTCGTTAAGGAATGTGATGATGATTGTGAGGATGGGAAATGTGTGGGCGATGATGACGATGATGATAGTTGGGATGATCGAAGTGTTGTTTGGAATGATATGTATACCGGGAAGACTGTTGCTAGTGCGGTTGTTCTGGGGAGTGAGGCTCAAGAGGAATCTTGGATGTGGTTGTGGATATTGTTGTTGATTATTGGAATTCTGTTTTTGGTTTGGATTATTATTAGGATTTTTCGGGGATAGGTAGACTTTTAAACTCTGAAAGGTTATTATTTATATAAAATGAATAGAGAGCGGGCTCAATATTACAAACTGGGCGAATTTCTAGAATTTGAATAATATGGTATATGAAAAACCAAAGTTGATGTCTGTTGCAGATGTTGGCGATAATCAATTGAAGAAGATTGTTGTAGTCGCGGGTTTGGTTGACAAAGTTGTACAGACTGGAGGACCGACTATTTTCGCTTTTGTTGATGGAACTGGGAATTTGTCTTTGAAGGGATTTATCTCTCCTGGCGAGCGAGCTTATCCTGAGATTAATGCTGGGGATTATATTGAAGCGCATGTTAAGATTGATGAATTTCAGGGTGAGTTGGAAGGTAATATTTTGAAGATTAAGAAGAAGGTTGGTGAGGACGAGGCTCATATGAAGAAGGTTATTGTTGATCAACAGAAGGCGAGGGCTAAGGTTGTGAATGAAGATTTTATGTTGGAGAATAAGATTTTGGAGAAATTGACTATTCCGATTGTTAAGGCGGCTGAGGAGATTCGGTTGGCGATTATTCAGAATAGACCGATTGTTGTTAGGCATCATAATGATACTGACGGTTATTGTTCTGGGTTTGCTTTGGAAAGGGCGATTATTCCTTTGATTGAGAAATTGCATTCTGCGCCTAAGGCTGCTTGGGAATTTTTTAAGAGAGCTCCTTGTATGGCTCCGTTTTATGAACTTCAAGATTCTATTAAGGATACTACTATGGCTCTTCGGGATGTTGCTAAGTTTTCGGCTAAGATGCCTTTGATTTTGGTTGTTGATAACGGTTCTTCGCCTGAGGATTTAATGGCGATTCAGCAGGCTAAGATTCATGGTGCTGAGGTTATTGTTATTGATCATCATGGTTTTGATAAAGATGTAATTTCTGATGAAGTTCTTGCGCATGTTAATCCGCATTTAGTTGGTGAGTCTGGTTCTGATATTTCAGCTGGAATGCTTTGTGCTGAAGTTGCGAGATTTGTTAATGATAAGGTTGAGAATATGGAACAAATACCTGCTTTGGCTGGGTTTGCAGATAGAATTGATATTGCTAATCCGGATTTAATGGAGCAGTATCTGAAGATTGCCGAGAGTAAAGGTTATACTAAGGATTTGCTTAGGGATATTTCTTTGGTTATCGAGTATGTTTCTACGAAGGTTCGGTTTATGGAATCTAGGGAATATATTAGTGTTTTATTTGGTGAGCCTCGGGAACAGCAGAAGAAGTTGGTTTCTTTGATGGCGCCGCATATTAGGAATTTGGATAAGAAAGGTTTGGCTATTGGTAAGAGTTCGGCTGTGATTGAAGAATTGGGGAATGGTGTTACTTTGCAAACTATTGAGATTGAGAAGAGTTTTCCTGGGTTCGGGTTTTTTCCTAAGCCTGGAAGGAGTATTGGATTGTTGCACGATGATTTGCAGAAGACGACTGGTGTTAAGAATTTGGTTTCGATTGCGGTTATGAATACTGCTATGAGTTTTAGGGCGACTGATGGTGCGAATTTTTCTACGCATGAATTGATTGGTGTTTTGCAGGAGAAGTTGCCGAATGCTTTTGTTGAGGGTGGCGGACATAAGAATGCTGGTGCGATAAATTTTATTCCTAAGATGAAGGATGAGGTGTATAAAATCGTTTACGATTTTATACGAAGGTAGTTTCGTTTGCGAAACGGTGGTAGCTTTGGCGATGGTAGAACATCTTTGATGTTCGATGGTAGGCATTGAAGATGCCGGGGCTTGTTCGGTTTGAGTTATTTTATTTTGATGAAGTATGGTGTTTTTGTTGAGGTTTGGAATTTTTGGGAAGTAAGTAGAGTACAATAATTCTTTTAAAGTTGGGCTTGTATTATTTGTTATGATTTGGGATATGTATGGGCGTTGCTATGGTAAGTTCCCTTATAGCATGGAAGATACTGAGGAGTTCCAGTCTGAGGTTGTAGATGTTTTTGGGGGTATTAATGGTTCGCCTGAATATGCTAGTTTTCGTCTTTATGCTACTGATGAGGTGATTAGTTTTGGGCTTTTTAATGAGGGGCTGGTTAATGAATTGGATGTTGCTTCAACTAAGGATTTGATTGGTAGGCAATATCATGTTCATGTGAGAGAAATTGAAGGAGTGAGGAGAATTGTGGGCGTTGGGGCTCTGGATTTTTCTTGTGTTCCTGAAGGGGATATTGAGCTTTTGGAAAAGGATGAGCAGTTGTTTGGGGGCAAGTTTATTTGTTTGAGATGAGTCTATGGTTAAGCAACTCTAGTGCAATAAAGTTGATAAGGGTTGATTCTTGTTATTTTGCATGGGTATGTTTGGATTTTTGAAGAGTTGGAAGATGGATGTGCCGGAGGTTAAGAAGGATGTTTCGTTTGATGACGTTGGTGATTGGCTTGAGAATAAGGAGAAGGTTTTTTGTGGGCAGGATCGGGAGATTCTTGGGAAGATTAATGGGAGGCTTGCGGAGTTTTATGTTTCTGTTGAGGTTGGGTTGGGAGTTCTTGAGGGGATTGATATTGAGTCGAAGAAGGAGCATGAGCGAGCGAAGATTTTGGTTCGGCAGGGTTTGGATAAGTATATTATTTCTGTTCGGGTTTTATTGAAGGATTTGGAAAAGATTGAGAGAAATAATTTAGAGGATTTTGCTAAGGATATTGTTGAGGTGTTTGCTCGTTTTGAGAAGACGAGTGCTAAGTTTTATGGGAGGGCTAATTATTTGGTTGGGGATGAGATGGCGGCGGTTCGTAATGAGATTCGTCGGTTTTATAATGAGATGGTTGGGATGTTTGAGGGGCCGTTGATTGGGAATTTGAGGAGGATTGAGGCCGTTCGGTTGAAATTGGATGAGTTTGAAAGTGTTGAGAAGGTTGTTGGGGATGTTGAGGAGGAGATTGTTGTTAGGGATAGGAAGATTGATGAGGCTAAGAATAAGGTTGTGGAGTTGAAGCGGGATGTTGAGGATATGAAGGAGAGTGTGGATTATATTTCTGGGATTGAGGCGAGAGGGGAGGTTGTGCGTCTTCGAGCTGGATTGGATCGTGAGATTGGTCGGTTGAAGGAGCTTGTTGATTTTAAGAGGTTGACGAATCTTGTTCATTCTAATGAGAGGGAACTTGGGGTTGTTAAGGATTATCGGGCGCATTTTGTTGAGGAGTTTTCTAAGGATAATGGGGCGAGGTTGTTTGGGTTGATGGAGGGGACTAGTTTGAAGAGTGCTGAGATTGCGGCGAAGGTTGAGTTGATTGAGAGGCTTGGTGTGGAGTTGAATGAGAAGCGTGGGGACGTTGGTGTTGATTATACTGTTGAGAAGATGAAGGAGATTGAGAGGATTGGGGATGAGTGTGAGAGTGTTGAGTTGGAGAATGTTAAGAGTGGGCGGCGTTTGGATGAGTTGAGGTTGAAGTTGAAGGGTTTGCGGAATGAGGCGCTAAAACTTGTTAACGAGTTTTAGAGAGGGTAGTTTCGTTTGCGAAACGATGGTAGGAAATTTTGTTTCCGATGGTAGGCATCAGAGATGCCGATGGTAGGCGCTTTGCGCCGGGGCTTGTTTGTCATGATTGTTTTTGGGGATTGGGGATTGGGGTAAAGTAAAGAAAATGAACGCTCCCGCCGAGATTTGAACTCGGGTCACCGCCGTTCTCCAATGAAATCTCTTTGGAGATCTATTGGTAGTTTGTTCAAGCGAACACAAAGTCGTTGTCTCATCGACTAGGACTTTCCACCTCTTGAGAGGGCGGCATCCTTGGCCACTAGACTACAGGAGCTTATGAGTATGAGATAATTTTGGTTTTTAAGGTTTATCTAAACCTCAAAAACAAGTTTTTACCCAGTAGGTGATCTGGTGATCTAAAATTTCCACTTTGCCTTATCTTGCACTACTTCCCCGTCTAGGATTATTTTTGCTTCCTTCATGGATTTGACGATGTCCCAGTGTATGACCGAATCGTTTCCGCCTCCGTTTTCTTTGTATGCCATTCCTAGAGCTAGGTGGATTGTTCCGCCTATTTTTTCGTCGAATAGGAGATTTTTTGTGAACTTGGTTACTTTTGGGTTCATTCCGATTCCGAATTCTCCGACGTAGGATGCGTTCTCGTCGATGTTTAGCATTTCGTGGAGGAAGTCTTCGTTTTTGGATGCTGTTGCTTTGATTACTTTTCCGTCTTTGAATTCTAGGTGGATGTCGGTTACTTCTTTTGAAGATTCTATTGCGGGGTAGTCGAATTTTATCCAGCCGTTTAGGGATTCTCTTACGGGCGCCATGAATATTTCTCCCATTGGGATGTTGTCGCCTTCGAGGTCTGATATTGCTTTGTCGCCGTGGATGTCGAATTTTAAATCAACACCTTTGCCGATTAGGTGGACTGATTTTCCTTTTTTGAATTTGTTTAGAACTTTGTTTATTTTCTTTCCTAATTTTTTCCAATCTTGTAGGCATGCGCCGTAGACAAAGTTTTCATATTCTGTTAAGGACATTTCTGCCTCTTGTGCTAGCGCTTGGCAAGGGTAGGCTACCGTGCTTCTTCGGATTTTGTCTCGTTCGTTGCAAATATAATTTGTGATTTCTCTTGTTACTTTTTGTCTTGCTGCAATTTTCGCTGGGTTGCAATTTGATAATTCTCTTGTATTTGATGTTGTGTTTATGCCGATCCATTTGTGTGCTCGTTTTGCTCGGTAGTTTAGTACTTCTGGGAATTTTTCTATTTGGTGTTTCTTTGCGTGTTGGAAAAAGAATGATGAGAGTCCTGGTATACCTACTCTTAGGTCTGGGTATGCGCCTCGAAGGATTACTTCTTTGTAGAGTGCTGTTATGAAATCTGCGCTTTCTGCTCCGCCTGAGATTACTACGTTTTGTCCAGACTTTACGTTTAGTGCGTAGTCTACTACGAGTTTTGCTAATTGTCTTGTTCGTGGGTCCATTGTAAATTGCTAGAAACAGTCTAGGGCTGATCACCTATATTTTTTGGTATAAGTAAGTTTAAAAATATTTGTAGGGTGGTTTTGTTATGGTTGAGATTAATTTTGCAAAGATTGAGAAGAAATGGCAGGACGCTTGGGATAAAGGGGATACTTTTGTTGTGAAAGATTCTGGTGCTAATCCTTATTATGTTCTTGAGATGTTTCCGTATCCGTCTGGGAGTGGGTTGCATATGGGGCATGCTTGGAATTATACGATTGGGGATATTATTGCGCGGTTTAAGTGGATGAGTGGGTTTAATGTTTTGCATCCGGTAGGTTATGATTCTCTTGGTCTTCCTGCGGAGAATGCAGCGATTGAGGCGGGTGTTCATCCTGAGGATTATACTAATGAGTCGGTTGCAAATTATGCTAGGCAGCAGAAGGCTTTGGGTTTGAGCTATGATTGGTCGAGGGTGGTTAATACTGCCGACCCTAGTTATTATAAATGGGATCAGTGGATTTTTTTGAAGATGTTGGAGAAGGGGTTGGCTTATCAGAAGACTTCGGCTGTGAATTGGTGTAGTAAGTGTAATACGGTTTTGGCGAATGAGCAGGTTCACGATGGGAAGTGTTGGAGACATGAGGATACTGCTGTTGAGGTTCGGCAATTGAAGCAGTGGTTTTTGAAGACGACTGAGTATGCTGATGAGTTGTATGAGAATTTGGATAAGATGGATTGGCCGGACCGGACGAAGGCGATGCAGAAAAATTGGATTGGTAAATCTCATGGGACTGAGATTGATTTTGAGGTTTCGAAAGTTGAGGATATTAAGGATAAAGAGTTTGTGTTTTTGCATGCGTATAAAGATAATTCAAAGAGTGTATTTTGGCCGTGGTTGAAAAAGGAAATTGAATCTCGTGGAGGGAAAGTTGTCTTTGCTCCTGATTTACCGAATACAATGGAGCCGAACATTGATGAACAAGTTGAATTTGTTTTAAAGAATTATAATTTTAATAAGAATACTATTATTATTACGCATTCGCTTGGTGGGGTTTTAGCTTTGAAATTAATTCCTCGATTGAAGACTAAAATTAATAAATTAATTCTGGTTGCGACTCCTTCTTCCGTTAAGTTTAGAGATAAAAAGAAACGTCCTATCTTGGAAAAATGTTGTGATTGGAAATTTGATTATGATACGGTGAGGGAAAAGGTTGAGTCAATTTCTGTATTAACCGATGAGAATGATCATATTCTTCGAGCAGAGTGTGGAGCTGAAGTCGCTGGGAAACTCTCTACGGAAAATAAAATAGTTATTGCAGAAAAAACACATTTCAATAATGATATTGAGCTTACAATATTGAATGAAATTTTTGAGGCTTGGCCGGTTTTTACTACTAGGCCTGATACTATTTTTGGGGTTACGTTTATGGTTGTGGCGGCACAGCATTCTAAGTTGGATTCGTTGGTTACGACAGAGCAGAGGAAGGATGTTGATAAGTTTTTGAAGAAGTTGAAAAGTGTTTCGGAGAAGGATGTTGGGGATTTGGAGAAGGAAGGGGTTTTTACTGGGAGTTATGCGGTTAATCCTGCCAATGGAGAAAAAGTTCCTGTTTATGCTGGGAATTTTGTCGTTGCTGATTATGGTGCTGGGATGGTGATGGCTGTGCCTGCGCATGACCAGAGGGATTTTGAGTTTGCTAAGAAATATAAGATTGATATTAAGCAGGTGATTAGCGGGGAAGTTAGTAAGACTCGGGCTTGGACTGGGAAAGGTGACTTGATGAATAGTGGGGAGTTTGATGGGCTTGAGAATGTTCGGGCGAAGCATAATATTACTGAGTGGTTGATTGAGAAGCGGCTTGGTCGAAGAGTTGTGAATTTCAAGTTGAGAGATTGGGGGATTTCGCGGCAGAGATATTGGGGGACGCCGATTCCGGTTATTCATTGTGAGAAGTGTGGTGCTGTGCCTGTTCCTGAGAAGGATTTGCCCGTTGAGTTGCCTAAGAATGTTAAGTTTGGGAAGGGAAATCCTCTTGAGACTAATGAGGAGTGGTTGAATGTTAAGTGTCCGCAATGTGGTGGGAAGGGTAGAAGAGAGAGTGATACGATGGATACTTTTGCTAATTCGTCTTGGTATTTTTTGAGGTATTGTGATCCGAAGAATGATAAGAAGATTTTTGATCCGAAGAAGGTGAAGTATTGGTGCCCGGTTGATACTTATATTGGTGGAGCTGAGCACGCTTGTATGCATTTGATTTATTCTAGATTTTATGTGAAGTTTTTGAGGGATTTAGGATTGATTGATTTTGATGAGCCTGCTGTTCGATTGTTTCATCAGGGAATGCTTCGGGGTGAGGGTGGTGTTAAGATGAGTAAGTCGAAGCCCGAGACTGTTGTTTTGCCAGAGGAAGTTTCTAAAAAGTATGGTATTGATACTGCGCGGTTCTTCTTGTCGAGTTTGGCTTCGCCGGATAAAGATATTGATTGGAGTGAAAAGGGAATTAGCGGTTCGTCTAGATTTGTGAATAAGATTTTTGCTTTCTTTGAAGAATTTAAAAATGGTACAGATAGCGATGAGTTGCTTTCTAAGTTGAACAAGACGATCAAGAATGTTGGTGGTTATTATGATAATTTTGAATATAGGAAGGCGACGATTGAATTGAGGGAATTGTTTGATTTGATTGAAAAGGGATGTTCCAAGGATTCGGTTGGTAAGTTTTTGCAATTGCTTAGTCCGATTTGTCCGCATATTACCGAGGAGCTTTGGGAAAAGATTGGTGGGAAGGGACTTATTTCTATATCTGGTTGGCCTAAGGTTGATGATTCTAAGATTTTAAAGAATGGGCGATCGGGTGGGAATTTGAATTCTAAGATTATTGATAGAATTAAGGGGATATTAAAGGAAGATGCTAAAAAGATTTATGTTTATGTTATGCCGTTTGAGATCGGTAAAGTTGATGCGGAGAAGATTGGAAAGGCTGTTGGTAAAGATGTTAAGGTTTATTCTGTGAGTGACTCTGAGAAGATTGATCCTGAGAATAAGGCGAAGAAGGCGAAGCCGGGGATGGCTAGTATATATTTGGAATAATTCGCTAATTATATAAAGGGATTTTATTATAGTATTATATGAAAAAGAGAGCTGAGAGACATAGTTTATCGAAGAATCATAATGGTGTTTTGAAGAATTTGATTCATCCGCAGACTTTTGGGCAGAGGGCGGCTGATGGAATTGCGAAGTGGGCTGGAAGTTGGACTTTTATTTTGAGCTTCTTGGTTATTCTTGTATTATGGATGGTTCTTAATACTTCAATGATTATGTTTGGGGTGTGGGATGTATATCCTTTTATTCTTTTGAATTTAGTTTTATCAACTCTTGCTGCGTTACAAGCTCCGGTTATTTTGATGAGTCAAAATAGGCAATCGCAGAAAGATAGGATAAAGGCGGAATACGATTATCGAGTTAATAGAAGGGCTGAGAAGATGGTTGAAGAGATATTAAAGAGTGTTAAGTTGATAGAAGGGAAAAGAAAGTAGTGATTATTTTAGAACTGCTTTAATTCTACGAACGCCTGCAGAACTTGATTCTTCTTTTTTGATTTTGAATGTTCCGAGTTCGGATGTGTTTTCTACATGGGGTCCTGCACATATTTCTTTTGAGAAATCTCCGATGGAATACACTTTTACTTTATCTCCGTATTTAGAATCGAAGACTCCTTGGGCTCCTGATTTTTTTGCTTCGGCTACAGTTAATTCTTCTACGACTACTGGAATGTTTTCTTTAATTTTTTTATTGATTAAATCTTCGATTGCTTTCTTTTCTTCGTCTGTTAATTTTCGGTCGAAGTTAAAATCGAATCTTAATCTTTCGGAGGTTATGTTTGAGCCTTTTTGAAAAATGTTTTTGTCTTTTAGAACTATTCGTAATGCTTCGTTTAACATGTGGCATGCTGTGTGGAGTTTTTTTGTTGCTTCGGAGTTATCTGCTAAACCTGATTTGAATTTTCCTGCCGAGGCTGTTCTTGATAGTTCTTGATGTTTCTTTTCTTCTTCGTTGAATCCAGCTTCATCTATTTTTAGGTTTCTTTCTTCACAGAGTTCTCTCGTCATTTCTATTGGGAAGCCGTATGATTGGTAAAGTAGGAATGCGTCTTTGCCGTTGATTTCTGCCGCGTTTTGTGCGAGACGTTCGAAGACTCGGAGACCTTGTTCTAATGTTTTTAGAAAATTCTTTTCTTCTTTTGCAAGTTCTAAATTTATTTTTTCTGCATCTAATTTGTAGTCGTCGTAAAGTGAATAGATTGGGTCTGCGACTTTTGTCGTGAAGCTTTCTATGCCTAAGATTCGACCGTAACGAATTGCTCTTCTGATTAATCTTCTTAATACATAACCTTGTTCAGAGTTTCCTGGGACTATTCCGTCGTTGATTATGAAAACTGCGGCTTTGATATGGTCTGCTATAATTCGCATTGCTTTCGTTGTTATTTCCTCTTCTTCATATTTGTGTTCTGATATTAATTCTATTTTTTCAATGATTGGTTTCCACATGCTTGCTAGATAATTGTCTTCTAATCCATCTAGGATTGCTATTGTTCTCTCGACGCCCATTCCTGTATCGATGTTTTTTTGTTCTGCTTCGTTGTAATTTCCGTCTTTGTCTTTATTGTATTGCATTAAAACGTCGTTCCATATTTCTACCCAGTTATCGTCTTTTGGATTAAATTTTTTTGGAGCTGGTGTATCGTTTAATTTCCAGTAGAACATTTCTGTGTCTGGTCCGCATGGTCCTGATTCTCCTGCCGGTCCCCACCAGTTGTCTTTTTTTGATAAGAATGCTATTCGGTCTTTCGGGATTCCTAACGATTTCCAGACTTTTGCGGCTTCTTCATCTTTTGGGGCATCCTTGTCTCCCTTGAATACTGTTACTGCGAATCTTTCTAATGGGATTCCTAATTCTTTTGTTAAGAATTCGAAGGAGTATTCTATTGCTTCTTTTTTGAAGTAGTCTCCTAGCGACCAGTTACCGAGCATTTCGAAAAATGTGTGGTGGCAGGTGTCTCCTACTTCGTCGATGTCTCCGGTTCTGATGCATCGTTGGACGTTTACTAATCTTTTTCCTTGAGGATGTTTTTCTCCTAGGAAGAATGGGACTAAGGGGTGCATTCCTGCCGTCGTGAATAAAACGGTTGGGTCGTTTTCTGGGACTGTGCTTGAGTTTTGTATTTCTTTATGGTCTTTCGACTTGAAGAAGTCAATGTACTTTTTTATTAGTTGTTTACGGTTCATGATAGAATTAGACAGAAAGGGTTTTTAAAAATTTAGATTAGTCTTTTACCCAGTAGGCATCTCTGGTGAGACGAATTTAGCCATTAAGCTCTCTAAGTTTTTCTTGGATTAGTTTTAGCTCGTCTTCGATGTCGTCTCGCTTTGCAAATGATTCTTTTATTTTTGGAGTTGGCTCTTCTTCTTTATGCACGGACTTTGGAATTTTTGGCGTTGGCATTTTGTCTTGGATGGAATCTATGTCCGACGATACCATTGCAAATAATTTATGTAATCTTTTTTTGAGATCTTGTTTTTGTCGTGCTAGGACTTTTAGGTTGTGGAGTCGCTTTAGGGTTATTAGTAAATCGGCCTGGCTCATTAGAATGTTTGATTTATTTATTCTGTAAGTTTCTGGAGAAATTGATACGAAGAGTTCTTCTTTCGAGGCCATTTTATATTTGGTCGAAGATGCCTGAGTCGACTTCTGCTAATCGCGATTTGATTTTTTCGACGTCTTCTGTCCAGCCTTTTAGTTCGACTTCTTCTTTAGATTTTACGTCTTTGATTTTTGATAAAACTGATTCTATTTCTTTTACTTTATCTTTTATGTTTTCGAAATTCTTTTGTGCTGATTGGAATTTGTCTATTCTTACAAATATTGGTTCTACCTGTCTTGTGATTGGTTTGTTTGGTGTTGATGCATTTAGCTCAAGGGTCCTTTTTGGAGTATCGGCTATTGATGGTATTGTTGGCGGTTGGGGGATTGTTTCTTCTACGGAAGGCTTTGGAGGAATCATTGATCCCTCGTCAGACTCTTCTGTAATGTGGAGACCTTCTGGGATTTCCACATGCACCTCATTTTCCTCAGGAGATGGCATGTCAGCAACGGCCGATTTAACCATTTCTTGATTAAGATTTTCGTTCTTAGAATTTGCTGGGAATGACGGTAGCTCTGGTAAATCCTTTTTTTCTGGTTGTCCTTTTGGCTTTGGAAGCTCTGGTAACGATGGCGCTGCTGGAATTTCCGGAACCTCTTCTTTTTTGCTAAATAATCCCATGATATGATTTGGGCAAATTCTTTTTTATAGGTTTATAGTAATTTTATAATGACTACAAACCTCTTGGAAAGGTATATAAAAGGAAATTAGTTTTATCGGATATGCAAGTTAAACTTCTACATGATCTCGTCGAGGAAATGGCTGGTGAGAATACTGGTAGGATTGTTGAGATTTTGTTCGGGAAAAAAGATGTTAACGAATTTTTAATTGCTAAGAAAATGGAGTTGACGATTAACCAGGTTCGTAATATTTTGTATAAACTTTCGGCTGATAATCTGGTTTCTTTTATTAGGAAGAAGGATAAGAGAAAAGGTTGGTATATTTATTATTGGACTTTGAATACAGAGAAATGTTTGTCTAAATTGGAAGGTTCGTTGCTTGGGAAGATTGATGGTTTGAATAATGTTTTGGGTAGTCGAGAGACGAAGAGGTTTTATGTTTGTAAGCCGTGTGGGATTGAGGTCGGAGAGGAGAAGGCGCTTGAGCATGGGTTCAGTTGTGAGGAATGTGCTGAGATTTACGAGTTGTCTGATAATAGGGGGCCGATTCGGGAGACGAAGGCAAAGATTACTAGAAGGCAGAGGGAATTGGAATTGATTAAGGGAGAGCTTGTTATTATTAGGGAAAAAGAAGCGAAGAAGAGGGCTCGTATCGAGAAGAAAGCTGATAAGGCCGAGGCAGAAAGAAAAGCTTTAATGAAGGCGGTTAGAGCTGCGGCTCGGAAGAAGGTTGCTGAGGCGAAGGCTGCTGGAAAGGTTGCTGGCGTGAAGAAGAAGATTGCTGTTAAGAAGAAGATTGTTAAGAAGAAGATTGTTAAGAAGAAGATTGTTAAGAAGAAGATTGTTAAGAAGAAGATTGTTAAGAAGAAGATTGCTGTTAAGAAGAAGATTGCTGTTAAGAAGAAGAGTTTGGCTAGTCGTTTGAAGAAAAAACTTTCGGGGAAGAAATAATGATTAGACGGCGTTTGTTTTCTACTTATACTGGGATGATTATTGCGGCGAATGTTTTATTTTTTATTGGAGCTTTAATTTTGATGAATTCTATGGATGAGCTTACTGCGATTTCTTTGATTGCTTTGATGCCGGCGACGGCTCTTGCGGGGCAGAATCTTTGGACATTTGTGACGAGTATGTTTATGCATGCCGGGTTTGGGCATTTGCTTGTGAATATGATTTCGTTGATGTTCATTGGAAGTTTTGTGGAGAAGCTGATTGGGAAGAAGCGGTATATCGGATTGTATTTCGTTGGAGGACTTTTTGCTGGAGTGTTGTTTGTTTTGATTGCATTTTTTACTGGGATGGATTTGAATGTTTATGCCGTTGGTGCTAGTGGGGCGATTTTTGCGCTTGGTGGTTTGTTGGCGGTTTTAACTCCTCGACTTCCTGTTTTAGTTTTCTTTATTATTCCTATGCCGATGTGGGCGGCGATGGGGGTTTTAATGTTTGGCCTTTGGGCTTTATCCTTGGGGCTTGGCTTACCCATAGGAAATACTGCGCATCTTGGTGGTTTGATTGTCGGACTTAGTTATGGGGTTTATCTAAAGAAGAAGTTCCCTAGGAAAACTAAAATGATTAGTAAGTATTTTGCTCGATGAAGAAGCGAAATTTTTTTGTTAGGAATTATTCGGCGTGTTGGGATTTTTTTAAAGAGAGTCGGTGGTATATCGTTTTTGCTTTGGGGATTTTTTGTTTATTGTTTCTTGTCGGCTTTACTTATCCTGCTTTTTTTAGGGCTGAGATATTTAGTTTTATTGAGGAGTTGATGGTGATGCTCGAGGGGAAGGGGATGTTCGAGTTGATGGGTATTATATTTTTTAATAATTTTAAGGCGAGTTTGATGGCGATTGTTTTGGGAATTGGTATTGGGATTTTTCCACTGGTGACGAGTGTTGTTAATGGATATTTGCTTGGGTTTGTTTCTAGGGAAGCTGTTGCTCAAAATGGGATTTTTGTTTTGTGGCAGTTGTTGCCTCATGGTATTTTTGAATTGCCTGCTGTTATTTTCTCTATTGGGATTGGTTTGAAAATTGGTGGCGATATGTTTAGTGGGGAAGTTGGGAAGAAATTGAAATATAATTTTGTTGAGGGGTTGAGATTTTTTGCGTTCGTAGTTTTCCCGTTGCTGTTGATTGCTGGGATTATTGAGGGTATGTTGATTGGGTTTTTGGGTTAAAAATCGTTAAGGCTTTTTTGTTTGCCATAGTTTTCTAGTATCCAGGATTTTTCTTTGATTTGTTCTAATGGGATTTCTATTCGTGTTTGCATATTTTTGAATGCGTCGGCGATGGTTTCGAAATATTTTGGTTCGTTTCGGAAAGCTCGTCTTGTGGTTTCTCTGACGACTCCGACTCCTAGTGGTGCATAATATTCTGGGCGGATTTCTCTGAAGATGAAGACCGTTGCTTGTCTTCCTATTTTTGTTAGGTATTCTGTTGTTGGGAGTCGCATTGCGTAGTAGCCTCCGGTGATATTGAAAGCGTATTTTGTTCTGCCTTTGAAGGATTCGTAATCTTGACTGAATGTCGTGTGATGTTCTTGATTGTATGTGCTTTCTCCTTGCCATGCTTCGATTGCTTCGAATGCGAAATGTCCTGGGAGAAGTAATGCTTCTATGTAGTTACCGACGAAGTTTCCTGAGAATAAGGTTATCTTATTTATTTCTGGGAAGTATCGGATTTTTTCTAATTGTTGTTTCGAGATTGTGTCGTCTGTTGCTGTGATGCTCCATCTTGTTGGAACCATCTTTCGTTTTATTTTTGTTCCGAGTAAACCTATTGATAATAATTTTTGGAGGTGGTCAACTTTGATGTTTGATTTGTAAAGTTCTTGGAGTGCCGTTGTTGCTTTGACATCGTAGTCTGAAGTTAGGTAGTCGACTTTCTTTGATACTTTGATGTTTTCTTCGAGGATGACTTTTTTTATTGGAGCTGGATTTGTCATTGGTCGGAAGACTGAATCTGGGGTGAATTCTAATGTTGGTTTTTTCTTGAGGAAGAATTCTGTTGAAACGGGTTTTGAAGATAGGGCGAGTTCTTGGGTTACTTGTTTTAGTTTGTCGTTTGATTTGATGTTTGTCTTTGCTCTTCCGTAGATTAATTGGCCTCTTAATCTTAGGACGTTTGCGACTGAGAAATTATTTAATGACCATTCTTCGGCTGTTGCGAAATTTGATATGTTGTCGTTGTCTTGTGGGGCTAGGATTCCGGAGTTGACATAAGGGTAGCCGATTCTTCCTACAAAAAGTTCTGGTGCTGATTTTCCGGAGAAATGGAGTTTTGGTTTTGGTGCATTGTCTATGAATTTGTTTAAGATTCTACATGGCTTTCCGCAGAGTCCTTTTCCCTTGCATTTGATGCATAATGAATCCATATGCAGTGCTAGGTAAATTTAGATTTAAAATTATTTATGTGCTAATCTTTTAGGCCGCTTAGTCCGACGAGAAGGGAGACTGCGCCGATTAGTAGAAGTAGCCACATTATTCCGCCTTTGAGGAAGGTTAACGCCGCCGCTCCGAATCCTGCGAAGTTCACGATCCATGCGTAGACTGGGACTAATAAGAAAATCAGTCCGATTAGTATTCCGATGAATTTATTCATGAGATTTTTAGGATGTTGGGGTTTATAACAATTTGGATACTTTTATAAATAAATGAGTGTTGTATGTGTTATGAAAAAAGTGGTTGGATATGGTGTAGCTGTTGTTGGGCTTGTGATTATGGCTTTTGGTTTTAATATTATTCCTTTGAAGGTTGCGTTTTTAGAGGGTGTTGCTGGGAATTACATCTCTGGGATTGGAGTTGCTATAGTTATTGTTGGAGTTGTTTTGTCTATGAAGGGAACTGGTGGAAGGCGTGGAAGGAAGGTCAAGAATGCGGCTGAAGAGGTTCCTATTTATGAGGGTACAGGGAAGAATAGAAAGATAGTTGGATATCGGAAAGATTAAGTTAATTCTATGGGTAATTAATTGGATTGGGAGATTTTTGCGGTTTTGTTATATTTTGTTACCATCGCTTAGAGACAACAGATAACAAGCTTTATATAGTCTTTTTGCATTCTATAG
>Ga0307928_10001751_pt1 | contig 16544 bp, 16 predicted proteins | sample AceLakmetagen232_FD_201815 | JGI IMG/M metagenome (GOLD analysis project Ga0307928, IMG submission 201815) | Saline water microbial communities from Ace Lake, Antarctica - #232 | ecosystem: Environmental > Aquatic > Non-marine Saline and Alkaline > Saline | place: Antarctica: Ace Lake... | reverse complement strand
CAGAAGCAACTATCCTACGAAAATCAGGAGAATCTATATACATAGAAGCTGGTGCAAAATCTGTTATACATACAGGTATAAACGTTTTTGGTACAGTAATAAGTTGATCTTTACCATCTTTTCCTGTGATAGGAAAATTAACATCTCCAGCCATCCTTCCAGATCCTGCTGACGATTTAACATAAATAGCTTCATTGAGTTTCAAGTCATCTATTGAAATAGTCATTTAAATTTCTCCTTATTATCTTAAAAGTTTTTATTTAATTTTACCCAAATTCTATATTAACTTTGAGATTTCCTTAGTTACTTTTCCATTTTACCTTTTTAAATTCCTCCTTTCATCTTCTTAATTTACTTTGAAATATTTTTAATATAAAGATCCATACCTTTACCATTCATTATTTGCTTAATACAAAAATTTCTTACATTACCTTTTATTTTTTTACTTGTTCCTAAAATATTACCCTTAAAAATAGACCAAGTAAATTTTATTTTAGAGAATCTTTTCATATCTATTCTGAAATGCTTTCCTTCTTTAGCAACTTGTCCTGTCATCTCAAGATATCTGTATGTGTCCATTACAGGATCACTTCCAAATCCAGAAGTACCTTTATGTCCTACCCACCATCTAAAATAAGTCTCTTGATAAGGAATAAATAATTTATTTTTCTTTGTTTTTACTCGACAGTATCTATATTCATCATCATCTTCAAATTCAATTGGTCCTTTACCTCCTATTACATTAACTGTACTAAATCTTGCTCTACAGTCAGTACAATGTTTAATTGTATTACCTCCAGGGGAATATTCTGGGTCGCCAAAAAGCTGCATAGGTTTTTCTCTTATTTGATTTAAACCAAATAAAGTAGCACCTTTTTTAGATATAAGAGATTTAATATCATTACCATATTTACCAAACATTCTTGCCTGTTCTCCTAAAGCACCACTATCATCTTCTGAAATTGCTTCTGGAGTCATTGAGGCAAGAGAATCTATTCCTATTAATAATTCTACTCCTGCATAATTATTAGGAACAGGTACATATAAATTTCCAGTTTGAGTAAAAAGGTTTTTATTATATCTACCTTTTAATTTTTCTCTAAGCTTTTTTATACCTCCTTCTGGATCTTCTTTCTTTGCAGCTTTACTCATCTTAGGTACAAAAACATAATACCAAGTATCTCTAACTAAAACTTTATCTGGCATTCGTTTCAAAGTTTTCCTAATAAATTTCAAACCCATTTCTCCAAAAGCAGGTTTATAGTAACGTATTTTAGGTTTAATTATCCATTCCCCTTTATCATCATCTCTTTCTCCAAATATTTTTTTAAGACTGGAAACACCTGTTATATTAGAAAACCATTGATAATCAAGCACTCCTTCTACATCAAGTAAAAGTCCTTTAATTGAATTAGGAATATAAAGTAGAGCTTGATTAAATGCTTCATACATAGCAGTAGTTTTCCCTCCAGATTCAGGTCCAACTATTTCATACCATGAACCTGCTTTAAGTCCTCCTCCAGATATAAGATCAAAACATAGTATTCCAGAAGATAAACAAGTTGTTGGATCTAATTTTGTACCTACTGAAATTGAATTTAATTTAGAGGCTTTTTCTTCTTCATCAAATATACTATCTATATCATAACCAACATCATCATCAAACTTCTTTGTTTTCTTTTTTGGCATTATTAACTCCTAAAAATTAACCAGAATGAGAACTTAATCCCATCCTGGTTTTATAAAGATTACTTATTCTTTTTGCCAGTTTTTGTAATACAAGACTTTCTTACATTACATTTAAAACATTTCTTCTTTCCATCATATTTTCCAAAACATTTTGGGGAACTACTATCTTTAGTATCCTCTTTTTTCTTTATTGCTTTTAATAATTTTTGTTTATTAAGTTTGGAAGTATTTTTAATTTTAAGTTTATTCTTTTTGATATAAAGTAAAAGTCCTTTTTTATCCATATCATTAAGATCATCATCATTATTATCATTATTGTCATCATCATTATTATCGTTGTCGTTATTATCATTGTTATCGTTGTCGTTATTATCATTGTTATCGTTGTCGTTATTATCATTGTTATCGTTGTCGTTATTATCATTGTTATCGTTGTCGTTATTATCATTATTGTCATCATCATTGTTATCGTTGTCGTTATTATCATTGTTATCGTTGTCGTTATTATCATTGTTATCGTTGTCGTTATTATCATTATTGTCATCATCATTGTTATCATTATTATCATTGTCCATTTCTTCTAAAGCTTTTTCAATTGCTTTACGAAGTTTTCCTTTACTTAAAGACTTTGCTTTTTTAATTTTTATATCTTTACTCTTAGCAAATTTAAGGAGTTCTTTTTTATTCATCTCATCAAGATCATCATTGTCATTGTTGTCATTATTATCATTATTATCATTATTATCATTGTTGTCATTGTTGTCATCATTATCATTATTATCATTATTATCATTATTATCATTGTTGTCATTGTTGTCATTATTATCATTGTTGTCATTATTATCATTATTGTCCATTTCTTCCAAAGCTTTTTCAATTGCTTTACGCAACTTTTTCTTGTTCATGGACTTTGCTTTTTTAATTTTTATATCTTTACTCTTAGCAAATTTAAGGAGTTTCTTTTTATCCATATCTTTTAAGTCTTCATCCAATACTTCAATATTATCAAGATCATCTTTATTTTTTGAATTAACTTTTCCTCTTATAACTTTTTTCATAGCAATAACATCACAATTATCAGAATCCTTTGTAAAAAGTTCAGCCTCATAAGCTCTTTTTAAGGAATCTACCATATCATTCTTAGTTGGAATTCTATTCTTAACAGGTTCCAAATTATATAACAAATATTTTTTCTCCTGTTTGGTTAAAGAATTACTATCTCCTTTCTGTGTATCATACATAGCAGAACCACTTTGGTTAGAATCAAATAGGGTATGTAAATCACAACCATATCTAATATGTGCAACTGTATAATTTTTAATTTTACCATTTGAATCTTTATGCTTATTTAACTTACTAAGATTTTTTACTCTTTGGGCAGCTTGCCCTGGAAATTGAATTACTCTAACCGGCGACCACCATTTATCTCCAGCTTCACGAAATTTTTGTCCTTTTTTATGTGTTTGCTTATCCTTTTTAAGAGGTTTTGCTTCTTGTATATCTCTTAGAATAGCATTAGTTATATAAATATCCTGAGATTTAACACCTGCATAACAAGCTGGACAAAACTTTTGTTCACCGTTTGGTTGTGAACGGCAAAGTAAAGGATACGCAGTTTCTTTACCACTTGCCTTTTTTAAAGCTGGAATCCAATGAATCTTTAATCTATAAACCAAACCTAATAACCTATAAGTTATCCATTCATTCTCTACTAATTTGTATCTATCATAAGACGCATAAAAAGCTGGTGGACCTTGAAAAACTTCTACATCATCCCATCCTGTACCTGAAGACTTCTTACCCATTTTTAAATCCTCCTTTTTAATTTATTTCTTTCAAGGTTAAACGATTAATTATTTAAAATCAATTGTACTTCTTCTTCTGGAGTTAAAGGATCAATAATTCCATAGAAAGTAGATAGTATTTTATAAAAAGGTTTTGGAAGCATATCATTAAGATTATCTATTAGATTCTTTGAATCACTATCTTTTCTTTCTTCTACACTATATTTTCTAATTGCAAAAAGTAATTCTTCATTTATTGATCTATTTTTGTTATAACCTCCTTTAGTAGTATCTTTTTTATCCTCTACAGAATTTAAAGAAATTATTTTACCTGTATCTAACCCCCAATTTTCATGTTTAATTACTTTATCTTTATTAAGAAGTATAAAGTAATTCAAATATTTATTAAAAGGAATTTTACTTCTTTTAGTGTTATAAGAATCTACCATAGCTACTAAAACTTCATAAGCATCACTGTTTAAGTTATCAGGATTACTCTCTCCTTTTCTACCTGTCATTAATTTTTTTACAATGTAAAATAAATAATTATCAATTAATAAAGAATATATTGAACTAATTTTATTAGTTATATCCAAAATAGAATTTAATAATTCCGGTAACATATTTTCCCATTTTATTCTGAAATGAGCCGCAAATACATCATCTTCTTCAACTGAACTACCATTTTTAATTATGTCTTTATATCTTTTAATTGAATTAGATAGAGTAGTTAAGAATGAAAAAATATCCGACCTGGATAATAATCTCGATGGAAGTATGAAATCAATACGTTCAGTTCCATAACAAGATAAATAATTTAATAAATCATTTGATAACTCTTTTCTATTATTAGATTTAACCATCCATCTAATATAAGAAGAAACATATACATCAAAAATATTAGTATTTGATAAAATAGATAAAGACTTTCTAAGATAATTATCCAGTTCTACTATATACAAATAACTTTTTCCTGGAAGACCTTTAGGAGTAGGACTTTTACGTTTAAAAGGTTTTTTAGTTCTACTTACCAACATACCCACCTCCAAACAAATTAATATTTTTTAAAGTCAATTCAATTTTTAATTTTTTATTAATTTGTTTCCATAAAGTTTTTAAAGTTTTTTTGTTTAATTCAGATTTACAAAAATCAAGAAATTCACATTCTTTATAAACACTTTTCATTTTCTTGCAAGGTCTGGTTCTATATATCCGTAACCAATTATTTTCTTGTAAAGAAGAAACTAATATATTTACCAGTTTACAGGTATTATCATATAAAGTATCTCGTTTTACTTCCTTTATAAAATCTTGGGATGTAATATAAGGATTATCACGGGATATATATTTAATTATATATCCTTTAATATTATAAGGAAGTTTATATACATCTTTGAAGATTTTTCTTGAAGCAGAGGTATACAAAGTAGATTGTAATCTATGGGATCTATCTGGTTCTTCTATAGAAAGACATTTTGTTTTGGTAGTAGATTTAAGTTCTAATAACCACATATCTAAAAGATTTTCTAATAAAAATCCATCAGGGTGTCCATTCATAGGAGCATCAAGAAAATTTAAAGTAACTTCTTTGTAACCCATAGGAGCAGAACAAATTGGACAAATCATAGGACCTACTTTACGTAACACAACTTTTTTACATATAGGACATTTCCAATTTCCAAACAAAACACCTGGGTTTGCTAAAGCAGTCCAGTTTTGTGTTTCTTCATGTATAACATTTCCACACTCAGTAAAAAATCTAAAAGGAAATGAATCTTTAAAAATTCCATCACGGTAATTAATTAAAAATTTAATTGGACAGAAAGGCATTCCAGAAGCACGTATTTCTTTTTTAGATTCACCTTCTATTTCATATTTAAGTGTCTTTTTATACAAAGCATCAAAATTCATAAAAAATATCCTTTTAAGTATATATTAATTCATTAAGTAATTCTCCACCCATTGATTTAACCATCTTTTTTAAAACGTTAATATATAAATAAGGCATTGTGTCCGGATCATCTTTCCCTTCTATTTCAGGAGGTCTAAGAACACGAACTTCAAAACCTTGTTGTTCCAGATTACTTGCTAATCCTTTAGAAGTTTTATTACCAAAAGTAGCATCGTATCCGGCTTTATCTCCATCATAACATATTATAACCTTTTTAACATCCAAATTTTTTAAATACTCAACAGTAAGTTCTATAGGAAGCATAGTTCCTAATGTAGCTAAAGATGGAATTCTATTTTTAATTAATCTTAAAACATCCGCTACACCTTCAACTAATACTATTACTTTAGTAATTTTATCTAAATAAAAATCAAAGGGATAAAAGATTTTGTTTTTAAGATTAAACCAATATTTTAAACCTGGACTTTCTTTATAAATTTTTGCTCTTATATGTCCATTATAATCTCCTAAATAAGTAACTGGCATATAAATAAAATAATCTTCTATTTTTTCTTCCCAAAGTTTTTTAATACCTAAATTTTTTAACAACTCTATAGGAAAAGATCTCCAATTAAAATCTAATTCTTCTAAAGAAAGATCTTCTTCTAATATAGGAGAAAATAATTCAATCTTTTCACTTACATTAGGTATATAAGTTGAAAGATCTTCCTCTCCCTTCTTTTGTGCTACTACCGTTGCTAATCCTAATTTCTCAGCTAAAGTATTCCAATATCCTGAAATTCCACATTTACCACTAAAGCAATGAAAAACTCCAGCAGGAACTTTTCCACCTAAAGATATACTTAAAGAAGGATCAGTATCAAAATGAAAAGGACAATTAATCATTACTTGATTTCTGGATTTTCTTTGAACTTTTGATACTTTACTTATTTCTCTTAAAATAAAATCAGAAGATATATCCATTAATTACCTTATTACTTATATATAGATGTCATTTGGAGGCGATGCCAGGTCTTTAACCTGGAACAATATAATTTTCCCCATAGAACTAACGAGTGGCCTTTCTTATTAGAACTTACAGTACTAAAAAATATTGTCGAATGCTCTTTGGTGACGCCCCCTCACATTCCACCCCTCCAAATAATACCTACATTAAGTTAAACGATTTATTTCCTTAATTTTTTTATATGAGTTTTTAAAGTGAAAGAAGATTTCTTATATAAAATTTCATTCCTTGTAGTAAAACCTCTGCCACACTCACATTCATGACTAATAGGAACACCTTTAGTATAAGGAAGAAATAAATTAATAAATTTTCCACATTTAGGACATTTGTAATCAAACATAACTGTTATATTTTTAAATTTGCTCATTTTTTTTCTTTCTTACTAAAAATTTTATAAGTATAATAAATAATAGTTACTATTAAAGATACACCAAAAGTAAAAATAGTTCCACCTATTGCTACTTCTAAAGCTGTATTTAAACAATTTAATAAATAATCCATTTTTAATACTCCTCTAAATTTACTTTCATTAAATATAGCATTAATTGGTCATAAACAAAATCTCGTTCTTTAGCTGTCTTAAAATCCCAACTAATATCACATCCCATAAAAATTATTCTTAAAATTCTATTATCATATATAGTTTTTTTAATATGCTTACACCAAAAAAGATTAACTAAAGGTTGATCCTTACATACTATAAAATTTCCTTTTATATTAAACATTTTCAAATTCCTCTCTTACTTGCATCAAAATCTTTCCTAAATTATTTTGTCCTTTTATATCTTTACATTTTTTACACTTACAATCTCCCCAATAATTATCGTGCCAAGTATTTCCCTCGATCAAAATAGCTTTTTTGGTTTTAATAAGTTTCTTTCTTATTACTTTATTTTGTTTAAATTTTAAACGTACAAACTTTAACATATATTTTTTCTTTAATTTTTTATCCCAATCTTTTCTAAGTTTATAAGAATTTCCAAGTTCTTTAGCTTCAGAAGGTTTTGAAGCATTCCATATAATTCGTCTTATTTTTTCAGAAGTAAATTTATAAGCTTGAAATAAATGTTCCAAACTAGACCAAACAATATTTCTATATCTAATATCACAAAAATAAAAATTACTTAAAAAAGCATATTTACCTCTAAAAGAATCAATTATTTTCTTTTTTCTGATAATTCTAAATCTATTATCAAATATAGGTTCAATTACTTTCTTAACATCTTTCCAGTTTAACTCTCCATTATTACAACCTGGGCGTGGAACTATTATTTTCTTCCATTTCTTTTTATCTGCTAACTTTACTAATCTTTTAGCACTTTTTTTAATTAAAGATAAAGAAGATTTTTCTTTCCAATGGTTCTTAGTCGGAAAAGAAACTATATGATAAGGGATATTTTTATTTACAGAAAAAACATCCATATTAAGTAAAGAAATTCCTTTCTTTGTTTTCTCTGTTAATAAATATACATGATTACCATGTTTGTTTAATTTTTTTGCCAACAAGTAATCAATACCTGGATGTTTAATTTTAGCATCTAAAGCAATACCTCTTCCCATAACAGCACGATTATGTTGACCAATAATACCATTGGTAGTAATACAGATTGCATCTGCTTTTTTAATTTTCCATATATTACCTCTTATTGTTTTCAATTTTATCCTCAAGTTTTACATAAATTATACCGGATCTGTTAAACTTTCTTCACTCTCTTTTTCAGGTGGAGGATCTGCTTGTTCTTCATTTTCTTTTTTAACTAAATTTACTTCAGCTTCTGGAGTTAGGCTTAGTACTTTTTCTACAGATTTTACTTCCTCTTCTTCCTCTTCCTCTTTAAGTAATTTTTCTATCTTGGCATCTAAAGCTTTTATTATTTCTTCTTCTTTTCCTGGAAAAAGTTCATTAAGTCTTAATGATTTTAATTTTAAATATTCTCTTTCAATTTTAAGTTGCTCTATAAGGTTTAATATAATATCTGCAATTTTATCTATCTCTTGTCCTGAAGCTTCAACTAAAGGAGTTACAACTGTTGTATCATCAGCTTTTGTATCATCAGTACTTTTTTTATCTTCTTCCATTTTAAGTTTATACTGCCTTAGAACATCAGAAATAGTAAAGTTTGTAACATTTCTTTTAGTTTCTTCTTTTAATGTTCCTGCTGATATTGTATGTTGGTCTTCTAATATTTCAGTTAAAGTATACATAGTTGCATCAATAGAATTAAGTACACGATTAACTCTCCCAAATTGGTTTTTGAATTCTTCGGCTACTGCATTCCTAAAATTATTTAATTCCTGTCTGGTTGTAAGTTTCTTTTCTTGTTTCATACCTTTAGTATTGTGAGTATTAACTTTCTTTTTCTTAGACATAATTCCTCCCTTTAGAATAATTTAATTTGTTCTATCTTCTTAACATCTAAACGTTTTATTTCTTTTTTTAATCTTCTTTTAGTAATTCGACAAGAATTTTTACTTTTTTCTATTATTATAAATTTTCTGCCTGTCTTTAGACAAGCAATAGCAGTAGTTCCAGAACCTCCAAACATATCTAAGACTACATTATTTTTAGGCATTTTAGTAAGGTTACATAAGTATTGAAGTATTCCTAAAGGCTTAACTGTAGGATGATTATTAATTCCTACTTTGTCAAAATACTTTTTTAATTTAGAGGAAATATTTTTGAATTGATTTTTAGATATGCGTAAATTTTTACTTATCTTTTTGACATGCTTTTTTAAACGGTTAGATACATCATCTTTTAATTTGTATTCATAAAGACCTGAATGTTTTTCTTTACCAGAAGCTTTAGCACAGTAGAAAAAACGTGAAGCTCCTCCTTGACTTGGATCTTGGTAACCACTATCTTTCCAATTACTTGATTTACTCCAAGATTTTGAACCATTAACAGGATTTTTTATACCTCCACCACTTATTAGTATACCACTTTGTTCATCTAATATTCTTATAGGACAATCTGGATGACAGTTCCAATCTTCTATTATTTCCAGACCTTTTTTATCAGTTCTATCTATTAATTTTCCTCTTCGTAAAGGAATTAATTCATTCTTAGAAGGTACATTTACAGGAGCATCATTATTACTTTTTACAGTACCTTTTACTTTCTTAATACCTAATAATTCACAATCAGGATGATGTTGTAGAATAAAATTAGAAGGCCATCTTCCTTTTTTAATTCCGACATCAATTCTATTATAATTACCACCACTCATAGAATTATTTTCAGAAATTTTAACACCAGAAGATTTTTCAGTTACCCTTTCACTTGTTCCTATTCTACCTCCATCTATATTTAAACCAGCTACTCCATGTTTCAAAGCATTTTCCGCAAAATTTCCTTCAACAGGTTTCATACATAATAAAATAGGTTCCCATCCTGGTTTTAAAGCTGTACCATAACCATCCCAAAGTTTTGCTTCTTTAGTTGCTGATTTAGTGATATTAACTTCTTTATTTACTTCAATATTTTTATCCATAAATGCATAAGTTTTTCCACTCCCTAACCCTGATATTTTAGTTCCTATAATTTCACGTTCTGCTTCCTCTAAAGTTTCAAAAGGGAGATCTAAAAAATCTTTTATTTTATTATATTGTTTAATAGTTAAAGATTGCTTTCCACTTGCTTTATTATACAACCATCCTGTTAGTCCTCCTGTTTTACTTGGAAATAATTTAGTAAGTTCTTTTTTTGATATATCTCTTTCTTCAATTACTGTTAATATATAATCTATAAACCATTTAAAAGATTTTCCTGCTTTCTTATCTATTGCTTTACTTATATCTAAAGATTTAGGAAAACCACTTCCATAATTATATGACATACAATCTCGTATTTCCCAACCTGCATCCTCTACACCACAAGTTAATCTGTGATAGACTCTCGTCCCACCAAAGACTAACATTATAGCACCAGGTTTTGCTACTCGTAAAGCTTCCTTGGCCCACTTATAATGCCACTTCTGGATTGAAAGTTTATCAACATTAAGTGCATAATCTGGTAGATTACTTAACCTACCAGAATAATTTTTATTATATTTTTTCTTTCTTTCTATATCTTTTTTACTTTTAGGATTCATTAAATTTCTTGATAACTTATCCCATTTCTTTCCCATAAATTCTAAACCGTAAGGTGGATCTGTAATAATAGTATCAACACTATTACTTTTCATTTTCCTCATTACTTTAACACAATTACCTTTGTATACTTTTCCATATTTATTTTTAAAATATAAATAGTCTTTGAGTTTCATATTTTGTCCTTATAATTTTTACTTTCTTCAGGAGAAATCCATTTTTTTACTTTCATTTTTCTTATCCAAATATTTTTCAAAGTTTAAAACTTTTTTACCTTTATCCTCTTTATCTATTTCAGTATCCTCATGATGGTTCTTACAACTTACTATGATACATTCTCTAATTATTTTACCAGGAAGAAGAAGTTGATCTACATCGCCATTTTCATCTACAATATATAAAACAGCATAATCTTTTTTCTTCTTCAATACTTTTAAAATTCTTTGTTTAACATCAATCGCTTCTTGATTCAACAAAAAATCAAGCTGACCTAACTCTGAGTGAAATGACCTACCACAGGGCAAGCCTTGTGGATTTACAACTTATAGTTGTTTAGAGTAAGTCCTACCCTATTAAATACTAAGTTGCTAAGTTTAAAATGTTAATAGCAGCATTATGATCAGCATTTATTTTGAAACCACAACTTTTACATCTAAATCTAGATTGACTCTCTCTGGATTTTTTATTCTTTGTTCCACATTTACTACAGGTTTGAGAAGTAAATTTAGGATTTACTTTTTTGAATTCTTTACCATACCAATCACATTTATATTTTAACATTTGAAAAAGTAGGCTTAAACTATTACTTAAAAGATTTCTATTTAAACCTGATTTTTGAGGAACTCTTTTTCCAGGTTTAAGTAAAGTTCCTTTGGAAGATTTAGTCATGTTACTTAATTTAAGATCTTCAACAACTATTAAATCAAATTTTCTAACTAAATTTGTACTTATTTTATGAAGATGATCAACTTTAATCCTTTTTAATTTTTCATGTAACTTACTTAATATAACTTTTAACTTTAACCAAGAATTAGAAATTACTTCACCTTTTTTAAGTTTTTCTCTTCCAGTTTTATTTTTCCATATTTCTTGTTTCCATGACATTTGTTGTTGAATAGATTTTATCTTGAAAAGAATTGCTTTAACATTATCTAAATTTCGGATAGGTTTACGTTTTTTACCATCAGATCTTGTATATAATCGGACAGAACCTACATCTAAACCAATTGATTTGTGTGTTTTCTTAAATTTCTTAGGCTTAAATTCAACACATAAGGAACAATACCATTTACCATTTTCACAAGAGATAGTTACATTTTTAATTACTTGGTTTGTCTTTAATTTATTTAAACCTCTGAATCTAATTTTTCCTACTTTAGGAATTTGAATTTTATTTCCTTTTAAATAAAATCTTTGAGGGATACGATAAGAATCATCTTGACCTTGTTTTTTAAATTTTGGTAGACAAGGGATATTATTTATCTGTTTCCCTTTAGATAATTTCTTAGCAATGATTCGGGAAACTGTACCATTTTTAACATTTCTATAGAAATTCTTGAAAGATTGTTCTAAGTCCTTCAAAGTCTGTTGAAGAGATTGAGCTACTCCAATTTTTAAGAAATCTATTTCATCTTTTAGAAATGGTAACATATTAGCCATCTCAGAGTAGGACATAGATTCTTCTAATGTTTCGTATTTAATTTTATTTAGATCAAGGAAATAATTCCAGACAAATCTCTGGTTTCCTACTTCCTGTTTAAAATGTTCTATTTGTTTTTTGTTAGGATAAAGTCTAATTTTAATTCCTTTTAACTTAGTGTTTTTGATTTTAGCGTTTCTTTTTTCCATGTTTCTTCTCCTTTGGGAAATGTTGGACAAGAATCTTGGAAATTATTTCAGAAACAGAAACGTTACGTTCTTCCTTTTCTGAAAGTCTAACAGCTTCATTTTTAATTCTAGAAAGTAAAGTACCTGCTAAAGAAATAGTAATAGGTGTTGCTTTCATAATCAGTCCCCTAATTTTAAAATTAATTGTTAATTTTCTTATTACTAAACTAACATAAATGACAGATTTCAGGTTAGCTAAGTTTTAACTAATTTTAACAAAAAAGGATTAAATTTAACTTAATTAGTTACAATAGCGTAGCTACACTATTCATCCACGGAGCAAGCACCGTGGTTTTCTTGTGACAGGAACTTATAAATGTAGATACGTCATTCTTCTCACCTCCTTTCAAATATTTAATTATTACCTTCCTTCCATAAATTTATAAACAATACTTAACATTACTTGATGATTTGTAACTAAACCTCTCCTAACTTTCTCCATTGCTTCAGTTATAATGTCACACATAAGTAAAGGAATTTTAAAATTAGTTACTTTATTTTTATCTAAAGCACTTTCCCATTTTATCTTATTAATATTATAAAACCACTTCCTATCTATTCTTTTTTCCGCTTTTTTATTAATTATATATAAAGCTGCATAATGAGAATAATCATTTAACAACTTCATAAAATCTTCCAACTTAGTTTGATCTATTTTATTTATCATCTCCAAAGGAAGTCTATATTTTTTGGTATACATACATAATAAAAATCTAATAGCTTCAAATTCTAAATTTCCTAAAGAGGATATAAACATCTCAACTAATTTCTTTACTTTCTTTTTACTTAATTTACTATAATTACTTCCTACTATTCCATCAGATATTTGCTCCATCATAGCAATAGAATCTCTTGGTTGACATCTTCCTGCTTCTGATATACTTTCAAAATGTGGTTTAAATAATTTAAAAATATCTTCATCAAATTCTTTTTTAGCTATCTTCTTTAACCTTTTACCTAACTCTTCTTTAGAAGGATAATTTAGGTACATTCTTAAGGTTCTTCCTCCAGTTAAAGTTGCAGGTAACTTATCAGGTTCAGTAGTACATAAAAACCATATAGTTTTTGGAGGAGGTTCTTCTATAGGTTTTAATAAAGCTTCTTTAGCTTGATAAGTCAATCCTTGAATTTCGTCTATTATGTAGCATCTGTAATTATAACGTGGGGATAAAGTAGAGGATTCTAAAATACTTCTAACATTTTCTATTTTACGATTTACCGTTCCATTTATTTCCATTATATCAGAGTGGTACTTTATATCTTCCAAACAAGAATCACATTTCCCACATAGTTTCCCTTTCTTACTTAAATTGGAACAGTTTACTATTTTAGCTACCAAGCGGGAAAAAGAAGTATTATGATTAATAAAACCATTACCAAAAAAAGAACGAGTTTTAGGCAAATTAAAATCATACACTAATTTTACGTTATAATCTCTGTTTATTTTGGTAATCTCATCCCAAAAATAGTTGGTTTTATATATCCTTTTAAAAAGTTTAGCTAATTTTTTATCTATTATTTTAAGATCTTTAAAATTATTTTTTATGTAATTATTTAATTTAAAATAAGTAAATCCAATTTCTTTGGAATAATTACCTAAATTTAATTGATGCATATTACCATCAGGAAGACTATAATAGCCATTATGTCCACCAGATTTAGCTTTACTTTTATAAAGCATATCTCTAATATAAGGGATTTTATTTTTAACTGAATATCTTTCTATTTCACTATCGTATAAATTATTTTTTCTATTAGAAATAAAACCTATCTCTTCAAAAAAAGTATCTACATCAGATCCACTAAAAAATAATCTGTAATATATATCATTGTTAATTTCTTTATCACTAATTTTTGAAACTATTCCTATATTTAATAACAACATTTGAGTCTGTCTTAGTAATTTTTTACTTGCAGAGGATGCTTCAATACTACCTGAAGAAAATCCTCCATCTCCTTCATAGTAAGCTTTTAAATATTCTATTATATATTTACGTGGTGCTTCTAAAATAGATTTAGGAATTTCTCTGTTATATGAATGTCCTTTATATAAACCTAATTGTGATAATATCCTTACAGGTAATCCAAATATTCTAACACAAGGAATTTTATTATCATATACTTTAACTTCTAATTTAATTCCAAAACATTTATAGAAACAAGAAATAAAATCTTTCATTACTTTTTTATTTTTCATATGAAAAGAATAATTTATTTTTCTAAAGGTTCCTTCAGCTACAAGGTAACCAATCACCCTTGCTAAACTTTTAGTCATTTTCTTAGGTATTTTTTCATTGTTAATAAAACTTTTTCTTTCATTTTTAACTGACTGAGAAGTAGATGTTAACCTTGCTTTAGGATATTTTTTTAAATAATATTCTCTATTCATATTATGTGTCTGAAGATGCATAGATAAATTACCAAAATCTTTTTCACATATTAAACAACGTACTTTTTCAAAAGGTGAAAATTTTTCACAAATTAAATCTTTTTTACATTTTTTAATACAATCATAACAACTATGAGAATTTAAATTGATACTTTTATTAAATTCAAATTTTTTATTTTCTTTAGACCATATTTCCATTCCTCTCTGTATAGCTACTTTATCTCCAATTTCTAATTTATCTAATCTTCTCCATTTAAATCCTTTTTTAGTTAAAATCAAAATTTTATGTTCTGGAGTTCCATTTAAAGTAAAATTATGATGTGTTGTAATATTAAAAGTTTTAAAACTATTTTCATAAAAAGAAAAAGGAGCTTCTTCTAACTTTCCGTTTCTATTTACTAATTTAGATTTATCTAATTTTTGAAAACCTGGAGCTAAATTAATATTTACATAATCTTTTATTTCTTTTAAGCCTTTATCTCCTAAAACATAAGTATCTCCAACTACACATTTTCCAGAACCAGTAGGTCCCGCAAACATCCAACTTCTAACCATCTGTCTTTTTTTAATCATTCCTTTAATAGTAGTAACTACTCCTTCATTTCCTACTATATCATTTAACTGTTTAGGTCGCCACTTAACAGCTAAAGTATCAACTAATTCTATTCTCTTACCTCCTACTATTCTAACAACTTTATTTTTACTTTCTTTTTTCTTCTTATCTTTAGACATGGTAATTACTCTCCCTCTTTCTTAAAAGTATAAACGATTTTTTATTTTAAGATAAAATGTTATGTTCTTCATCTAAGTAGTTTTCAATTTCTTCTGTACCAAATCTGGCAACCAATTTTATCAACCTACTTGTTTCCACAGTCTTTTTATTTGTTTTAAAGTCTTTCATTGCTACCTCTAAAGTTGCAACAAGTTTCTTATACTCTTTTATATTTTTATTTGTAACCAAACGATTTTCTTTAACCATTTTACTTAATATGGATAGATTCTTTTCTTCAGCAGAAGTTGCTAAAGCAATTAAAAAAGATTTATAAGTAATATAAGGTAAAGTACATAAAAATACCCCTATAGTTCTTGATATACTGGAAGTATCTGTTAAAATAGTATTACCTTTAAGGCTAACAACTTCTAACTGTTCCCCAACAAAAGGTTTCTTGCTTAAACTTATTAACTTCTTTATTTCCAATTCTTTAAAGTTTATTAAACCTTTTGAATTAATAATAGCATCTAAATATATTGTTTCATACATGTAATTAAGTTTCTGTGCAGATACTATACTTTCTGTTATAATAGGACTATGTTTCAAGTCCTCTATTCTTTTAACTAAAGTTTCTAAGGAATCAAACACAGGAATTACTTTTTTACTTCGTGGTATGTTACTTTTAGTAGATTTTATTAATTTAATGGAATAATTTTTACTCTTTAATCTCTTTTGTATTGTATTTAAAGGTGTGTTTAAAATAAGTCCAATTCTATTTCCCATAATTTTCTCCTAAAATGTCTAAATAGAACTCCGCTCAACATGACCCTACTTTAATATGTGGTAAACTTTTAAAGGTTATTGTATCTTTGGTTTGGCTACGCCAAACGAACTGATATTATATTATGACTATTATCTATTAAACAATTAACTCCAGTAGTTAACTTATCAAGTAAATAAACCCTGCAAAAATTAGTAGACAGGACATAGCTCCCCCTACTAAAGGGGAAACTTTTTACTCTAACAACTCTACTAAGGAATCTAATTAATTCCACCCAGCCACGGCCATGCTT
>Ga0307928_10001750_pt1 | contig 16550 bp, 29 predicted proteins | sample AceLakmetagen232_FD_201815 | JGI IMG/M metagenome (GOLD analysis project Ga0307928, IMG submission 201815) | Saline water microbial communities from Ace Lake, Antarctica - #232 | ecosystem: Environmental > Aquatic > Non-marine Saline and Alkaline > Saline | place: Antarctica: Ace Lake... | reverse complement strand
AGTAACGCTATCTGACAACAAATGTATTATACCATATTGCTTGCTTCTTGTCAACAGACGACTTGTGTGTGGCGTGTGCAGAGTATGCTAGCGCGTGATATCTGCTAAGCGTGGGGTGGGGGGGTGGTCGCCTAAGCCTCTTCATCAGGCACAGACGATATCTGAGCTTCAAACGGGTGTCCATCATGAAGTTCTATAAGAGGACTATAAATTGTGGCAATGTAGTATGCCGGGTTGCCAGACTCGTCTATAACAACAACGTCTGTTGACTCATCACCTACAACTAACGCAACCCTCAGTGGGTTAAACTTAACCAGTGTCTTCATTAATCTTGTCCTCATGTGTGGTGTCAGACTCTTTGACAACTGGCGTTACGTCATCCAGAACTGATATGAATGTTTTTTGTAGGGTGTCAACATAACCGATGATTGCCAATATATCCATCAGCATATCAATGTCGCTGTGTTCCTCAGCAGTCTTAATGAGACTGCTGCAGGCTGCTGTATAACTTCGGTTTCCATCAACTAGCTTCAGTACGTCTTCTCTTACGTCGCCGCTCATTGCTTGCCTTTCTCCTTAACAAAAACTAGATTGTAATTACCTACCTTTGATTTCACAAACGTGTCACCGTTAATGTATAACATAATTCTTGCTCCGGCTAAAAGTCCGTTAACAACCTGTGCTTTTTTAGACGCATCTGTTACGCCAAGCTCTTTCCATTTAACAGATCTTACCGCAACGTCAAGAGATGCCATGTCGAGCGGGTCTGGTATAGACCCGCTCTCAAGCATCACAATCGTTGTGTCTCTCATTGTTATCTGCGTCGCTTCCTGTATGACTTCGATTTCTTCTTTAGACTACTAAGTGTCATGAGCGCAATGATTGCAACGAAAGCCATTAAAACTCACCTCTCTGGAAATCAACAGCGTGCCGCTTAACCCTCTTACCATCCAGATCGGCAAAGCTTAACACCAACGATACGAGCGCGATCAATGAGATTACAATAAGTTTAAGCACCACTACCTCCCAACCTTGTTTCCAAGGGATATCTGATAAGGCTGAACAGAATGCCTTTTGTTTGTAGTCACTTGCAAAACACGGATAAACGGATGACCAACAGACATAATTCTACACACACCAAGCCTGTGAAGATCAACGCGGTCGCCAGCACGAACTACCCTGCCGTTGTAATCAACAATGTTCTTTGCGCTACTTGCGTTCTTTGTCATTTGCTTTGTCTCCTGTGTGTTCTTAGTGTAGCTACAGTATACCAGAAATGCACGCACGCGTCTATAGTACGATGGTACTACGACAGGCGCGTTATAACAAAGTCTTTGCCAGTACCAATATATGGTTCGCAAGACTCCCCTATTGCCATATCCATAATTTGCCTAACAACATACGGGGTGTCTGTGTCTTCTTGATTGTCGTCTGCAAATTCTTTCAGTGTACATACAACGCTGATTCTTGTAACGCTAGCGCTCTTAACAATACGCACAATAATCTGTTTGCCATGCTCGTTCAGAATTCCTTGATCTTTGGTTGCTTTCTTAAGATCTGCCAAGAGAATGTTTTGACACTCTATGTTTTTATCAACGACCACCCACGCAGCATCAAGCTGTGCGGTTTCCTTCTCAAGCTTATCGTTGGCTTCGTTAAGCTCAAGATAAAGTTCTTTGCCGTGGTCTACCGCACGAAGCCAGCTTTCCCTGTATTGATTCAGGGATGTAATCGCCACCTTCAGCGCCGATACAACATGTTCCTTGGTGAAGAATGAATACTCTGCGTAGTCTCCTGTATCTGACATTTTATCTCCTGTGTCTGTTGAATGTAACTATAGGTACAATGGTACTAGATACACCAATCAGCATCCTCGTATCCAGGTAGATTTCTAGTCGCACGATCTCTGATTGCTGTGATGATTCGGTATGCTTCTGATTCAGTCCATCCGCGCGCATCGTCTACCTGGTATATGTAGCTATCACACAGCTTGAGTATTTGAACTGGTGTGTACGGTGGGTATATAGTGTAGCTATAGAAGCAAGTCTCACTGAATGTTTCAGTTACATATGCTTCATGAAAAGCTTTTTTATTCCACTCAAGAAGAACCTTTCCGGTTTGTTCGCGGTGACGGAACAGATTGTGATGTTTCCTGTTGTGGTAATACGTACACCGTTCGTCATCGTAGTTTGGTGTCACAGAATTAACCAGCGCAGAGATGTGTTTATTGGTTACAATCAGGCTACTCATTTAATTTCTCCGTATCTATTAACCTAAGTACAGTATAACCTATTGTGTTGTGTGTGTCTATAGTACATTAGTACTAATAAGAAACGCCGTAGTAGTTGAATGAATTTAACAGCGTTCTATATGAATCCTTTGACATATACCCGCATACAAAGTGTAGGAAGATGCGACAGAACAATTTTCCATGAGCTGGGTGCGGACTTCCAACAACTAAGTGTGTTAGTTCATGTAGTATAGTTGATCTGTTGAGACCCCAAGACGCGGCAAGAACGATTGATGCGGTGCCGTATCTGGCCCAGCAATACCTTGTTGCTTTATATGACACTCTCAGATTTACAGATTCAGGTCCACGTAACTGTTTCCAGAAATCAGTTGATATTACACTGTCAATCAGAGCCAGCGCGTTAGCTTTGGATATAAGCGGCGATCTTTTATTTTGTCTTAGAACTTTCTCTGCTCTGTATACTTTGCTGCGCTGGCTATCACGTTCTCTTCCAGAGTTATTTACAGATGAGCCGGAAAGATATTCTGGATAGAAGTCTGTTGGTTTTCGGGTTGCCGTGTAGTAGTTATGCACCTGTCTCTCCGTTCTGTTATGTGAACTTATATACAGTATAACAGGAGATGTAACGTGTGTCTATAGGAAATTAGTACTATATCATATGCGTTCTGCCTACTGAGCCACGATTGGCTGGGGGTTATTTCTGGTTGTGTGTTTATATCTCCACCCAAGTTACGTTGTTTCTTAGCTCTGTTAGGGTTGCAGCGTTTAGATATGTCATAGCTGATTTGATTCCATATGCATATTGATTGATAATGTTATGGAGAGTATTTGTTTTATCTGATTCAATCTCTATCCCCTCAATTGATTTTGGTTTCTTGTTCATCTCAATATGTAGTCTAGATGATCCCATTCCATAAATTGTTCCGTTGTTTGTAGATTCATATGCTGCGGCTAGCGGACTTCCAAGCATACAGAACAGAGCACCGGCAGCTAAGGCCTTTGCCATATCGCCTGACGTTGGCATGCCACCATCGGCAACGATGCCGATTCCGGTCTTAGCACATTCATATACGGCAGATAGTTGTGGATATCCAACACCAGTAACATCTCTGGTGCGGCAAAGAAATCCGTTCCCTATGCCTGTGCGGATAAGATCTGCGCCACACCTCTTTAGCTCTACAGCTCCTTCTGCTGTAACTACGTTTCCAGCCACTATAATTTTTGATGGGTAACGATTCTTAACTGTCTCGACAGCACGTCCATACTTATTTGTGTATCCATTAGCAACGTCGATAACAATCATGGCGGCATCCTGGCAATACTCTAGGTGTTTGAGGTCTATGCCTATAGCAATGCCATATCTTGTTTCGCTTAGTCTTTCAACTGCCTCAATGAAATGTCGTTCTTCATTCCAGAACTTATGCAAGATTCCGATTCCACCAAGATTATCCATCTCTTTGATTAGCCTGGTTCCTACAATTCCTTTCATTGGTGACGCGATAAAAGGTAGCTTGAAATGTAGCTTGAAATCAATTCCTTTGATTGACGTGTACAGACTTGGTGTGTCTCTTGATGTTACATTGCCGTTCATTGGTACCATTAGAACGTCAGAAAACTTGTATGCTCTTTTTCCCCTGGTTACTTTCACTGTTTTTATTCCTCTGTTTCGTTGATGTATTGCTTCACCTGCTCTGACGTGAACAGAGATACTATTCCGTCTTCGCGTACTGAGCACACGTCATTATATTCGAGACCAAGACTGTCGCCGTAATCCTCACATATGTTACCACTGTGGTGCATAATTCCAAGTGTTGCTATAGCACACATGAATAGGTCTTGGTTGGTTTCTGCGTCGCTGAACCTATCTAGTGCCATAGACACATCGTCAAGTTGATAGGATATCATCGGGTGTATAGCGTCTCTGTATGAATCGAATGCTTCATATGCAGCTTTGAGCATACAATCTTCTGGTGGGATATAATACTCACAGTTAAGCATGTACTCAAGAAGATATTCCTGTGACGGCTCGTTAGATTTAGCACCTTCACAGTCACAGTCAAAGTAGCTATACTCAAAGATGGCACCACACACAGAGCATTGTTCAAACATGTTTGTTTTGAATGAGTAGTATTTCATCGAGTGATATTTCCAGTCAAAATTAAAGTAATCGTTGGAAAACTTAATTTCCTGTTCCCAAGCCTCTTTTATAGTCTGATAGTTAAGACCCAGCCACTCATTTACCCATGCATCTGCGTTTACATGAAGATCGTTCCAGTGTTGCAGAACCTGACGCGTACAGCTAACAAAATTGTCAACGCTCTCTGTTGCGTTTATGTAGACTGGTTCTGTGTAGGACTCAAGGTTTGTTGGGAAGTAGGTAGTCATTAGCGTTTCCTTTCTGATAGCGTCTCATGTAACTAGAGTATACCATAGAGCATGGCTTGACGCAATGGGAAATTAGTACTACTTGGCAAGAGCTTTATTGAGTAGTTCAATAAACCAGACCGGAAGAGAGACAGTTCGTGAAAGCCTACCGGGTTCACACAAGATAGCTCCTGGATCAAATGCATACATGACTAGGCCGGTTGCGTCTTCAATAGGTTTTACAAGATCGGTCCACGCGTCAATGTACTCTTGATTTTTTTCTGTATAGGTTCCATCTGGCAATCTACGGATCGTCATGTCTACTCCTTGATGTCCTTCCAGAATCTTAGGAAACCGTAGGGTGTGACTAGTGTAACGTCGCCGGTGCGATGTAGAATCTCACGTGTTACGGGTGTGTTTCTGCGTAGAGTACCGACAGTTACACACCGACTGCCAGCGTCAGGTACGCTTTTTTCACGGATAGATACAAGAGTGAATAGCGGGTTGTCTATAAGCTGAGATATTGTGTTCATCGGTAGCTCCTATATGGATTGGTGGGTAACTTAGCTACAGTATAGCAGGGGTGATGTGGTGTGTCTATAGTACGTTGGTACTATGAACGTGGCATGAATAGCCTTTCGATTCGCTGTGCTTTCTTTCCGCCTACGCGCAGGTCTGTTTTTGTTGGCATCTCTAGTATGCAACGGAACGATTCTGGCGCGCTGTATTCACTGATTACTAAGGTGTGACCAGCACAACTAAGATCCATGCACTTATTCCAGAACGCTTCGTGGTCAAATGATCCGACAGAATAGCCTGTGGTGTTTGCGTAGGGTGGGTCACAATATATAAGCATGTCTTTTTGTGGTGGGTCACAAGCGATGAAGTCAGCATTAAAGAATTGTACACCAGCACCGATCTTGTGGTACTTTTTCATGATGCTGTTATGAGCATTCATGGCGTAGTTTCTTCCTGTGCTATCTCTTGCATAGCCACCAAAGAATTTACCAGAGAATGAGCAACCAAACCCGATGAATGCTTTTAGTGGGTCAGTGTCAGGCAAAAGCTTTGCGGACGCGTACTCTTCTTCAGATACATGGGTCGGCGGAACCCACCCGTTTTGTAATGCTTTCCACATAGAAATGAGAGGTAAAGAAAAATCGCTTGCATATCGAGTGTTGCCTGGAACACTTGCCAAAATCCACCCAGCACCTACAAACGGTTCCCAATATGGCTGGTCTTGTCCGCGTACTTCATTTAGGAATGATGTCACGCGCTTTGCTATTCTTGCTTTGCCGCCTAAGTAATGCATTCTGCTTCTCCTCACTGTGCTTTGTTTGTCTAATCACAGTATAGCGGATGGTAGGCCAAGTGTCTATAGTACGTTGGTACCATGATAGTTTCAACCGTTTGCAACATAGCGCATGGTGCGCATGATGTGCTGGCATTCAAAACGGGTTGCGTTACTGATGCGCTCAGGAAAATCATAGACAACGCTGCCATCTTTGTGTAACACAGGGTATTGTGTAAGAGTGAGGTCGTCGTAAAGAATGATGACTTCGAGTTTCATGCGTGATGGAATGTAACGAATCTCGATTGCTTCACCCTCTGACGTGTTGAATGTTTGAAGTAGAGTTGAAAATGTGTAGGCCATTGGTAGATCCTTTCGCTGTTGGTTAAGCTGTACCTATAGTATATATGAAAGGACAAGGGTTGTCTATAGGAAATTAGTACTAGTCGTATGCTACAATCTCATTTCTAAGCCACCTATAATCTTTATGTGAGATCACATCGTAGTCAAATAATCCAACAATGAATCCATTCCAAAATCTTTTAGAGCTTGGTGTGCTAGAATACACAAGCGATTTTGAGATGCGGTCTGTCCATAGAGTAATTGCAAGGTCGCTTACACCAGCGCTTACAAACTTAGATGTGTTTTGTAGTGGCATTGTAAAACCTCCTGTGTGTTGGCGGTATTAGAAGTGCGTGCCAAAGAATGCCTCAAGGCGATGAATAAGTTCAAGGGTTGTCGGTCGGCAATTGTAAACGTGAGGTGGACCCTTGCGTAAATACCAGTCAGCAAATTTTGTGTGAAGTACTGATGCCGCACGCCGTTCTGGTTCTTTGAATTCGTTTAGCCATGCTTCCTGAATTCTGCCATATGTCTTGTGTTCCCAGCATTGTACGATTAGTTGATAGTTGATCTTCGCGATGTCGGAAGCGTCTAGGTGTAGCATTTTGTAGTAGTACATTTGCGTTTCCTTTCGGCGCTCTGTTGATTAGATGTAAAGGTCAGTCGTGTCAATGTAATGATCAAGGATTCGTTCGGGTAGGTTCGTGATGATGTCATAGAATGCCTTGGGTACGTCAAGACCAATGTCGCCAAGGAATACCATGTAGTCATGTCTTGGGTTCTTTAGACGCTTGTACTCGCCGTTAATTTTGTGCCTGGCATAATAGTTGATCTCGTGGATTTTGTGATCATACTTGTGAGATTGTAGACAGGCAGCAGTTGTCATGATGCCACCGTCTGTGAAGTTGTAAAGTCTTTTCATCCACTTGCTAAGACGATTCCAAGAGGAGTCGGTGAGGGTTGAGGGGTCGGTCTCTATGGTTACTGGTTCTGGTAGACGCTCAAACTGTGGGGTCATTGGTGTTTCCTTTCGCTTGATTGATCTATGTATAGTATAAAGGAAGGTGCAAGGGTTGTCTATAGTACAAAGGTACTGGTTCGGTTAACCCTTGCATTCTCCTATATATAAGGAAGCGCCTAGTCAGTTGCGCCTGGCTCTGTGTCTGTATCGGTGTCGGTGTCGGGTGTATAAGGACGCCATGACAAGGCCGAACTTTGCTTAGGCATTATCAGTGCGTAGGATTCGATAGGAGGGTTGCGCTTGTCAGTGGAAACCTTGCCTAGTATTTCCATGGCTCGGTTCTCATCGTAGATTACAAGTGTTACATTCTCGGTGAGGCCAGTGAGTGCGTCACGTAGAAACTTTGTTTTGACTGTGATGGTACACGTTGGTTCGCCGGTAGGCATGGCTTCGCTGGCGTCGGGGTAAGTGCCGTCAACAATGTCGGCTTCCATAATACCGGCTGGCTTCTCGTAGTCTAGAATGCCGACAGGTAAAAGCGACGTGTTGACTGCATGATAACGGAAACCGTCGCAGGCTTCCAGAAGATACTCTGTTGAGTTGATACCACTAAGAATAGGAGTACGATCAATCCCCTTCTCGCGTGCTCTGTCAATATAACGGAGTGCTTTCAGCGTCAGCTTGTCAATCCGGGTGATCATTGGTAAATCCTTTCGGCTATGTGTGGTTGACTGAACTATGTATAGTATAACAGAAGGAAGGGTAGGTGTCTATAGTACAAAGGTACTGGTTGGGGGGTTGACAATAAGGGGTAGTTGTGTTATAATTATGGCAAGACGGACAATTAAAATATATAATATAAGGAGTTGGGTATGTACAAGAAGATATGTTTTACGCTGTCGCCTAGAAGATTGTCACATGTAAAAGCTATACAAGAGTTTACCGAAGATGTGGGATATACTAGCGCGTTAGACTTCGCTCTGATTACAACGCTCGAACATTATAATTTAATGGTAAAAGACCCAGGATATACAATCGTGCTTGCAGCGTATATGGATTTTCCCTTTCTCTTTGAAGGAGGTGTGAGGTATGACGTTGATAAATTGGCCGATGTACTTAGGGAGGTTTATACAACCAGCACAATAGTAGTTGAAAAGGAAAATCATTATTATAGAAGATTCAAGGGTGATGTGATAAAGGGAGGGCCAATGCTCGGCAAAAAGCATACATCATATTTCTTTGGTATGGGTGTTGCTGTTCTTAGGGAAGATGGCGTGCAAGATGTTGCTGAAGCGGAAAGGGTGGTTGGTATAATGAAAAATGTTGTTGAAGCGACAAATGTAGATAAGTAATGTATGTTACAACTTTAAATTGTTTCACCACGTTCCGTATATAAATGGCTATGACAAATTGAAATATGTAACATAGTGTGAGTGTGAGTGTGAGTGGTAGAGTGTGGTGTTTGGTTAGGGTGGGTAGGGGGTCTTGCGACCCTACCCACCCACAAATACAGCTCAGGTGTGGTAGTTATGGTTTTTTTCGTCTTTTTTTGTTTTCTATATGTTACAACTTTCAATTTAGCAAAGCTATATCTATAGGAAATATGGTGAAACAATTCAAATATGTTATATGTTTGGGGGATAAAATGAAGTATAAACATCTGGTGGTGCATGAGGACGTAGCTAGTGCGGTTAAGATGGAAGCAAAGAGGAGAGGCGTCACAATTACTAAGATGGTAAGTTTGTTGGTTGAAGAACTGACGGAGAGGAAGGTGATTGAGCTACCGCCTGGAGAAGAGAATGAGTTTAGGAAGCGATGGAATGATTACGTGAGGAATGGAAGCAATGGGTTGCAGAGTACAATTTCTGTTGACCCAATAGCCGTTGATCTAGTTGGTATTGTTGCAGATAGAATGGGAATGAGTAAGAAAGATTGTGTGCTGCGAGTGTTCTATGATAGGTATAAAGGGTAGGCGCGTAAACTGTGGATAACTATTACGAAACTGTGGATAAGTGTGCATTAACTGTGGATAACTATTACGAAACTGTGGATAAGTGTGCATTAACTGTGGATAAGTGTGCATTAACTGTGGATAACTATTGAAAAGGATGTCATTCCCTTTCACAGTATATTCATGTCTCTACAAAATTCTTTGTGTACACGTGTTGATTATCCACCTAGTACCAAAGTACTATTGCAATCCATGGCGTTCTGATGTATACTATGTATGCAAGTGAGGATCGGGATGGATAAACAGGTAAACGATAGCGGCCAACTAAACGTAGCGGCCAGAAAGGTGAGGTGTATTATGTGGTAGCGTCGGGTTATAGACCCCAATGAGCGCCGGGTAACAAGAATCATATAACCCCGGCATAATTACATCTGATCTTGCAAATAACGAGATGACAATTAAAAATAATGTAGTGGATAATACAATATATTGATAAGCTGCGCACAAATGAAGGTGCGCAGCTTTAACTTGTCACAGTAAATCATATGTGTATCTTCCTTTCGCGTAGTCATACAGGATATATTGCAGTAGAAAGGTAGACGAATGTCATACTTTCGCGTAATCATAAGGCCAAACCCTTGACAAGCATAATAGACTATGCTATAATAAGAGGGTAACGGATGATTAACCGCGAAGGTACACCCGCGCACATTGGCAATCTAGCACTGGGGTTGCAGGGTTATGAAAGAAACGGGTAAAAGAGTGACTTAGGGACTCGATAATCAGCATCAGTGGTTCGCTGTTCAAAGTATTGCAGGCTTTTGGACCGTCAATGGGAAGCCAGGCAAGCTCATATGTAAACTGAAAAACTTAAAACAAACCTTAGAAAATTGACGGATCAAGATTACATGACCTAGGCGGTGCGTAAGCATCGAAGAATTGAAAAACGGAAACAAGCTGGGAAGTGCCGGTCAACCAAGCCGGACATTAAGCTGGCAAGAGTGGGACTGTCAATGCGCAATTGCTGGTGCATACCTGGAAAAAATTAAATACGTTATAGAAAATTGGCAGGAATAAATACTACGGAAAGTGCCGGTCAACCAAGCCGGACAGCAAAAGAAGATGAGTGAGTGTAGTAACTTTGCATAGTAATATGCAAGGGTAGTTAGAACTTTGTTAGAGTAGAGCGACGGTCGCCTTATGATTATGTGAAAGGAAGACCGCCGTCTGGTTTATTGTCAATGCAAACTAGGGAGACCCTATAAAGAGTCCCCTTATTCGTCGTTCCTATGAGCTGGGGAATGGCCTATTCTCCAGGTACTCTTCAAGCTCGGTGGTCCAGCAGTTGGCGATGTCTTGCCAGTCTACCTTTGAGAGATTAAACCCTGATTCGTTGCGTTGGCAGCGGTTGGTCAAACGATGTACTGCAGCAAAATACTCGGCTTCTTCGTCTGTGAGTGGTTTGGTGCTACCCATATACCTATACCTAGCAAACATACGCTGCTTTGCTGCTGCTATATCCCGTTCCTGATCGCTGTACAAGGCTAGAAGAAAGGTGCTGTAGTTCGTATAACCGTTGCAGGTCTGGTCGCTCATCTGTTTCTCCTCTGCTAGTGTGTATTAACCTATATATAGTATATCAGAACTGATAGAGTTTGTATATAGTACGTTGGTCCTACGTGATTAGCAGATAAGTGTCTTCGTTTCGCGTAGTCATACACTATAAATTGAGAAGCCGTGCTATACAAGCCACGGCTTCTTGTGTTTTAGGCTATCCTTTCATATAAAGAATCGTCTGGAATGTAGAAGCTGTACTCACCGCCGCGCGGCCTCGCCTCATACTCTGCTTCTGGAACTAGGAATGTCGCACTATCCTTTGACATGTGGGAATTCTGATAATCCCTACCGCCACGCACACAATAACAGGATACAAAATCGTCGGGTGTATCATCATCCCATGAACCCTTGGCAGATACGCTAACGTAGAAGTTCTTCACCATCTTGGAGAAGGCTTGTGCTCTAAGGGTGCGCGATTCCATAACAGGTGCGGCCTTGCCGGTGTATGCCTTGTACATGTCGGGGTGGCTATTGATCAGCCAGCTCATAGCCTGCTCTACCCACTTCTCTTCGAAGCTATCAGGAAAGGCCAAGATGATACGGTTCACTTCGCAGTCATCTTCGAAGCTATTATATCCCTTATAGAATCGTCCAGGCTCAACGAGTTCTGGGTGCTCTTCCTGCATAGTGCGGAAGTGCGATGCGTCTACCGAGTAGTAACCATGGCCGGGTGTAGCTCTGTGCTTGAACCAGTACGGGGTCTGCATTGCTGTCTCCTTGTCTGTCTCTATCAACCTATATACAGTATATCAGAATCGATAGAGTTTGTATATAGTACGCTGGTCCTACGTGATAATCAAATGAGTGCCTTTATTTCGCGTAGTCATACACTATAAATTGCGACAGCAAAAGAGACCGGCTTGCACGCCAGTCCCTCGTGTTGTCTTTACCATCGGCTATTCGCCTATTGGCTTGTTCGACATGGATATGTTATAAGTACATTATAGCACAAACTAGGCCAGATGTCAATAGTACTTTGGTACCAGGTGAATAACAGATAAGCGTTTTCATTTCGCGTAGTCATACAAGATAAGTTACAAGGCCGACCTGTGTAAGCGTCGGCCTTTTGTTGTGATTAGGTGACTATCTTCTCCATGATGTCCTCAACTATTCCGTCAACCTCTTCCGAGAACCCTTCCATAACTTCCGACTCCGGTTCGGGTTCAGGTGTTGGCAGCTTGACAGGTGCGGGGTCGAATAGATTGGATAGATCTGTATGCTCTGGCGTGTTGTTCCATAGCTCTTTTTCAAAGACTCGCATACCATGGTAACTCCAGGTTTTCAGGATGTCGAAGCGACCGCGTTCAACAAGTCTTGTGGAAGTGATGTTCTGTGCTTCTTCTGCTGAATCGGCATAGATTGCCTTGAGGTCTTCCAAACCCTCTAGGTTGGGTTTATCTGTATACCAGTCAAGAGTCGCCTCAAAGACCTTTTTCTGTGCTAGTGCTAACGGTTGCCAAGAGTTTACGCGCTGATCAAAAAACCCCTCATCGCATCGCTTGAGACCGCGCTTGATCGAAGCGATTGTGACATCATCGCTCCTACCATTAAAGGCCTTGAGCACGTCAAGCTCATGCTGAATCAATGAGAGGGTGTCTCCCCTTGCTTCAACAGAGATTGCCTGATCATCCTTGAACGTGTCTCCATTGTATACGGCTGTCGAGATCTGCGCGTCTGCGTTCCAGTTTGAAACCGCGCCTACCACGTAAAGCTTGAGGTATACGCGCGCGTTTCCGCTGTACTCTGATTGTGAATCTGTGCGGTCGGCGTTCCAGACTACTTTAGGCGCTGTGTTCTTGCGGGTCATCTCGTCTCCCTTGCTGTTGTGTCCTTAACCTGTATATAGTATACCAAGAACCAGCACGAAACACAATAGGAGAATAGTACTAGGCGCATATGTTCTAACCAGGACTAAAGTACTATTGACAAGATTGTTTGAGTGTGGTTAGAAATAATAAGTCAGATGAGTGCCTTCGTTTCGCGTAATCATAAACAAGATTGGCGTCTTCTTTTCGCACAGTCATACAATAAATTATGTAGTAATAAGTCAGATGATGATTATCATTTCGCGTAGTCATACAATTGAAGTTGTAGGCCTTGAACAAAAAAAAGAGGGATACGGCGACCAACCGTATCCCAAGCAGAAAGGAGTTTGTCAATTCTCGGCACTGTGTAAGCTACCGTAAAGACTAATGTATTCAGGGTGGGACTCTAACCCACGCAGCCTGTGCAAAGTACTTTGTGTCTGACGAAACCTGATTAGAGTTTCGTAATCTCCGTTGCCTGTGGCTCGCGGAGCTGCACGTTTCTATTGCACTGCTCATAGGGTCTTACCCTATGCCGGAGTTCTTCGCTGGTAATCAGCCATCCCCCCGTTAGCCTGATCTTGTAAAAGTGTGGATAATGCAACCCCCGACACTATCCCCGCGCAATCCCAATTAACACAATTTTGTTTGCGCTTCCCGTTTGTTGTTGGCCTTAACCCCATGTCCAACTTGCGCGATCCCAAACTGTTCCTGCTGCGCTTCCCGTTTTCTTATCTAACCCCATTGTACCATAGGCCGGTCGAGATGTCTATAGTACGCTGGTCCTATATGTCGTCGTACATCGTCGCGAGTATTCCCCTGAGTGTATAGTAGCACTCGCGCGCTGTCATACGTGAGGTCAAGCCTGAAATTTCACTCTGCCGGTACTCGTTCTTCGCGTCTACAAGATAGATCTTGTGGATTGTCCTTGAGTCCCCCGGCTGATGACGCTCAACAACTACGAGCGTTTCCTTGCCGTTCTTATAGCGAAGCTCATTAATGCGGCTGGCTACATTGTCAATGGTCGCTGATGTGATTCGGTCTCTAGGCATTGGTCGTCTCCCGTTTGCTTGTTGTGTCCTTAACCTGTCTATAGTATAGCAGAGTCGATGACGCTTGTCTATAGTACGTTGGTCCTATATGTAAAGCAGATGAGTGTCTTTATTTCGCGTAGTCATACAATGGAAGTTGCAAGGCTAAGGCAAAACAAAAGGCCACTTTGCAGTGGCCTTTTGTTAGATTGTGGCTAGAATGGCATAGTGTCCTCCAGGTATTCTTGCAAGCCGTAGCCACAATCGCAAATATTTTCGTTGAAGCCTTCGATCTCCAGCTCAACGAATTTCCAGCCGCTGGGAATTCGCTCATAGGTCACAGTGAAGTCCCAGTCGTGGCAATACATGCCGCCTTCGTTCATGGCGGAGTAGGTGTTGCTGACCTCGACGTTCTGAGTCTTGTCGGTCGTGCTTACAGTCCAGTCCCCATTAATGCCGCTGCCGTGCGGCAAGTACTCGATCAGTCTCTGTGTCGCTGTGGTCTGCTCTGGCATCTCTGTCTCCTTTGCTGCTGTCTATTAACCTATCTATACTATATCATAGCCTGATTAGTTTGTCTATAGTACTTTGGTCCTATATGATTGTCAGATAGCCGTCTTCATTTCGCGTAGTCATACAAGATAGAATGAAAAAACCCCGCTGTACTAGCCGGGGTTTGTGTTTGGTTAGAGAGCTGCATCCTCCTTGTGCAATTCTTGAGCGCCGTAAGCGGCTTTGATGCCGCTCAATGTTGTGCGCTTGTTGTAGCGCGCGTGGTAGGTCGAAGGCTTCCAGTACCATACTTTGCGCTTGGAATGATACCGGAATTTCCCTTCGCGCAACTGTTTATGAATTCCCTTATCCTGCCGGGTCACTCCCTCAATCCAGATGAAGATCCCGACAATAGTAACGCGCACGATTCCTGGAAGCTGCATCCTAATTAGCCGCGCTACTGCATCGACCACGCCGGTCTCAGAGCGCTCATTATAACGATAAGTATGTTCTTTATCGTCAGTACCCATGCTCACTTCGTTATCCCGGTTCAGGAGCGCGTCATGGTAGGCTTCATTAATAGCCTGCATGATCTTGGTGTAGCGCGCGCTTTCTGTGTTGTGGAAGTCTGGGTGATTTGCGAAGGCCAAGTTTCTGTACTCGCGCTTTACATCTGCGACGCTGCCGCACCTGCTGAAGTAGCTGGTCATTGCTCTCTCCTCTGCTATCTGTTAACCTACTCCAATTGTATACCAGAACCGACACGAGCGCAATAGTACTTTAGTACTAAGCGCAAATGTTCTATATAGTACCAAAGTACTATTGACAATATTAAAGTAGACGGATGTGTTCATTTCGCGTAGTCATACAAGATAAAATGCAGGCCTGATGCAAGAAAAAAGGCAGCCTTTCGGCTGCCTTCAGTTAGATTGTGGTTAGACGAATGCTCCGAACCCGCGCTCGTTGACCACCTCCTCAATGTTTTTTGCAAGCGCGATGGCGCTTGCATTTCGCGGGTCTGTGTGAGTCTGGTTCGCCAGTCCGCAGATGATCCCGCACAATTCCACAATCACGGAACGCTGCAAGGTTCGGTGTGCGCGGCACAAAAACTTGCCGGTCTCTTTGCCGCGATTGAAATCTGAGCTGTACGCGTTAGCGTAGTCCTCAAGTAATTCTGCAAACTGCTCAGGCGTTAAGGCCTTCGCGATTGTACGCACTGAAACTTCATCATCTCCGCTGTTCAGTGATACAGTGTACCGGCTTGTCTGCTTCGGCATTTCGTCTCCTTTGCTATCTGTTAACCTACTCCAATTGTATACCAGAACCCGTATGAGCACAATAGTACTTTAGTACTATACGTCAAATTTGGATCTAGTACTAAAGTACTATTGACAAGATTGTTAGGATGCAGTTAGAAATAATTAGTCAGATGGATGTCCTCATTTCGCGTAGTCATACAAGATAAAATGCAGAGCAAAAGAGGCCTACATTTCTGTAGGCCTCCAGGTAGAACGGTTGTTCTATAAGATCTCGTGGATGACGTTCTCGCGCACATAGAGATGATTGATGTCCAGCATACGCGTTGACAAATTGATGTACATGACGAACGTGCTGCCGCACATGAAATTGTCGAACTCCCATGCCGCAAGAGTCTTGTTCGTGCAAGGAAAAATGATATCGGTCTGCCGGTCGTAAACTGCCGGTGTACCGTCTTCGACCACGTAGGTGTATCGGTCGGTCAAGCGTGCTTCGAAATTATCCTGTTTGGTCATCTCAGCTCCTTTGTGCTCATTTTCAACCTACTCTAATTCTACCATGAGGTTGACCACAACACAATAGTACTTTAGTACTAGGCGCAAATGTTCTATATAGTACTAAAGTACTATTGACAATATTAAAGTAGATGGACGTGTTCATTTCGCGTAGTCATACATAAGAAATTGCAAGATCGCGGAAAGAGAAAAGGCCACCTTGCGGTGGCCTTGCAATTTATGTTGCTATGCGCTATCGATGCCGCATATTGTGTCGAGATCGGTGTACCATGCCTCCACGTCGTGCGGAGCGATCTTGTCAAGATCTGGTTCAATCCAGCCGATCTTGCCATCATAAAATGACATCTCGAACTCGACTCCACGGAAAACTCCACTGAAAACATCGAAGTGCCGCGATGCTTGCACCACATGCATGTCCAACGTGAAGATAGCCAACTCCTGGACTAAGGTCGCCATGTACTGCTGCTTCAGGGTCGTTATGGTGGTCATCTCGCCTCCTTGATGCTAGTTAAACTTAATCCAATTGTACCATGCAGCTCACCCAGACGCAATAGTACTTTAGTACTAGGCGCAAATGTTCTATATAGTACTAAAGTACTATTGACAATATTAAAGTAGATGGACGTGTTCATTTCGCGTAGTCATACATAAGAAATTGCAAAGTCAACGCAAG
>Ga0307928_10001749_pt1 | contig 16553 bp, 15 predicted proteins | sample AceLakmetagen232_FD_201815 | JGI IMG/M metagenome (GOLD analysis project Ga0307928, IMG submission 201815) | Saline water microbial communities from Ace Lake, Antarctica - #232 | ecosystem: Environmental > Aquatic > Non-marine Saline and Alkaline > Saline | place: Antarctica: Ace Lake... | reverse complement strand
AGATACGCGACGGTCATGTAATACGGCGTCTGGAGCGCGCGAAAGGTGATTGCGTTCTTTGAAAAATCCGGTGCGACGGACGTGATCTTCCAAAAGTAATTTATAAGAGCGTTTCCGTCCTGGTCAAAAAGGCTGTCGACCGAAAAGACAAACGTATCCCCGACATCAAGACTGAGACGCTTGAGGGTCGTGTCTTCGACCTCTATCTCATAGAGCGGCTCGGCAAATTTCTCAATGATCAGGCCCTGGAGCGTCCTGATACTGGCAGCATGTCGGCACCAGTGGTAGTGATACAGCTCCTCCGGACACCGGAGGCCATATATGGCGATCGACGCCGTGTCCTGGTCCAGGACCCCTGTCAGTTGCCCTTCAAATGTGCCCGTCGCGAAGTTATATATAAACTCCGAGGGGCATCGATTTATGACATTGGAGATCCGCTGCCGGGCGCCCCTGAGAACGCCATCCCCCCTGGGAATGATCGTCGTGCCGCCCTGGACCGTGTTGTCGTCGATCGTCAGGACCAGGCGCCCGGATCCGTCGAGGTATGCCGAGCCCAGGAACGATGACATCATCTCGATGATCTGGTCCCAGATGACCGCGTCGTCCTGGATAACGCCGGCGGCGCGATAACCCTGCGCCAAAAAAATCTGAGAGGCTCTCTGTCTGCTCGTCGAATCGAACAGGGCCGCCGTAAACCCGCACCAGACGGTCAGAAAATCATACACAATCGCGATGACATTGTTCATGACCGTCACGCCCGAGGTTACCTTGCCGGTCCCCTTCGCCGTGATCTTTGACCCCGTCTTCGGCGTGGTAAAATCAATCGTGGCTATCGCGCCCAGTCCCTCGTAATCGTTAGACTCGTCGAAGGTATATAGGCCCGGATCCAGGAGGAGGTCATCCTCGTATATGCTGATCGAGTTCCCGTTCGCCGCGGACAGGACGGGATGGTTTGCGAAGCAATATACCCAGTCAGTTTGATTGATGCAGGGCAGCTCCCACTGGCCGTATTCTCCATTGGTTATAACCCCGTAAACGATGGGGAGGGCGGCGTTACTGTCCATCGGGTCCGAGTATTTTTCGGCGCGGTCTATGTAGAAGGTATCAGTCAGCCCCTCTGACGCATCCGAATCTAACGTAAAAACAGGCATCGGGGAGATCTCTGTAATCGTCCCTCTGAACAGGCTTATATGCTCGGACTGGGGAGCGTCCGGAAAGCCCACATATACACCGATCGGCCGCCCGAGGAAGGGCTCGCGCGCAATGATCCTTGAGAAATGATTGTCCCCATTGGCCAGGTCGATCGTCATATTCTGGATCTGTTTCGATGTAAACGCGGTCAAAACGTCCTCCCGCGCCGACTGGAGGGATCGCTCGAACCGGTCAAAACTGAGGATCCGCGCGGACTTTTCCAGCACGCCTATGCCCGCGCTCCCGGCCACTTCGCTCCCGTCCGCCAGATATGTCCCGTCCGCCAGATATGTCCCGTCCGCCAGCAGGGCGTCTATCTCGAACACGCCGACAAGCTCGCGCTCCGCGTACGCCCTCTGCCCGAGGTGCGTCCAGATCACCATGTAAGGGATCGGGACCTCGCCGCGCATCAGGCGCCGGTGCATGGTGATCGGGATCCTATACACTCCGAACGACCTCCTTGAGGGAAAGGGTTGTTTCGTATCGTCCCATAAACTGGTTATTGAACGGGAGAGACGCGATCTTGACAAGCCAAAAGTCGCCGGTCACATCCGGATCCCGGTTGAAAAAGAAGGGTTTGACTGTTCCGGCCGATCGGCTGACGATCGCAGAGATCAGGGCTTTAAGGGCGGTCACATCCGCGGAGCTGATCATACCGAAATCAAGGCTGAAAACCAGCTGCGTATTATAGAAGCGGTCACGCTCGACGCCGTAGGGGGTCTGATTGGTCTCCATCAAAAAAGTTGTTTCCTCACTGTTGTCGTACCTGAAATTTTTTGACAGTTCCAGATATGAGCCGAGATACAGCTCTCCGATCTCGATATACCCGTCCGGATTCGCGGCGTCGGTGACACTGAGGCGCCAGTGCTGTCTGGTCGTGGCCGCGCTGAGATAGTGGAGAATCGTCTCGGACGCCCAGGTCACCGCCTCGGAAAGCTGCGGAGATCCTCCGTCGGTGTCGAAGGTGTCGGCATCATCCGCCTCCAGGAGCAGGGTCGCCGCCGACGTGAAATTATGGTCGAAGATCACCAGCGCTTCAATCTCCTGCGCCGCGCCCAGGTCGATCGTGATAGTGTTGGGGGCCTCCAGCTCTGCGGATCGGTACCGGCTGTCGCGGTCCAGGTCGATCAGCCGCTCGGCATTAAAGAGATTGATACCCTTGAAATGCCAGCGGTCGCCGACGACAAAATCCGCGCCCATTCCCGTCGTGAAGGCAATATACACCCCATTATTGAGGAGGGTCGCAGCCGCGGCCGTGGCGACTCCGGTGCTGTCCCAGCTACCGCCTCTATCAGACCACTTGAACGTGGCCTGCCCGACCTCGGCACCCCCGGCGATCGAATTGATCTCGACGGTGTACTCCAGGTCCTCCGCCCCGCTGAAATCTCCGGAGGGGGTCAGGACGGCCGATCCGGTGCCGTTTTTGAGGGCCGCCGTCACCATGCCGGCGCGGAGCGAGCTGACCGAGATCATCGTCGCGGCCGTGATCAGATTGTCATACAAAAAGCGCGCGAGCCCCATATCAATACCCCTGGTCTTTCAGCTTCTCGAGGTGCGGCAATATCTCTCCGGCGAATTCCTTCATTGTCTTTCGATCCGCGACCGTCGCGTACAGGTTGAAGATTATGGACCCTCCCCCATCTCTGGGGAGCTTTTTCGCGATCGCCGCGGCGATATGATCGGGATCCGCGCCCACGTCGCGCAGGAACTGGGATCTTTCCGGCTCGTAGGTCGGCACCGCCCACTCCTGACCGCGCTCCCCTCCAATATACGGGCCGCGGCTGAGACCGCCGCCTCCCATGATTCCCAGCCGTTCGCCGAACCCGGCAAAACCCTCGCCGCCATCCGCGCCGGTGAGGGAGAGCTGCATGTGGCTGAGGATGGTCGGGAGATACTCTGCAAGATATGTCGCGAGATCAAACGAGGCCATAAAATCCCAAGCCGTATCAGGGATGGTTGTGATTTGATCCCAGATTGACGACGGCAGCTCCTTGAAATAGGTCCAGGCATCCCCGGTCAGGCCGTATGTTTTATCCATTCCCAGGTCGACCAGGTCATCCCACGACATGCTCGTGAGCCCCTTGACCGACTCCCAGGAGTCCGAGGTCATGGTTTTAATCGACTCCAGGACCTCCGCAGGCGCCTGCGAGGCGATCGACCAGTATGTGCCCAGATCGTTCGTCGGCAGCGTGACCGGCACCGACGGCAGCGAGACCGGCAGCATGCCTATGCTGGTCCCGGGCGAGTACATCGTCTCCGCCCCGACCGTGGTCAGATCAGCGCTCGAAACCTCCACCCATGTGTCCCCGATCTGGACCAGCTCGGTCCCTTTGTACCACGCGGTTGCGCCCTTTACCGCGCCCGCCGTTGCGGCTGCCGTGTTTGCATTCCAGAAGGCGTCCTCGATATCGCCCCCGGTGGCAACCGTAACCCCGGCCGAAGTGCCTGCGGCGGCAAGCTGATACGGGATAGTCGCCCCTCCTGTCGCATAGGCCAGCGCGATATTCGCGGCCAGGGCCAGGGCGCGCCCGATATCGTCGTTTGACAGGAAGGATGTCACCTCGGAAAAAACACTGAACGCCGTCGAAACGACATCAGAGACCACGTCGGTGACAGAGTCCCAAACATCGCTGAAAAAACCATAATGCCCGAGGTCCGGGCCGACGATCCCACCGGCAAACATTCCCATCATTGACGGGATATTTTTGCCCGCCAGGATCTCCCCGGCGCCGGGGCCGGCACGGTTGATCGTATCGAGCATCTGCCGGACGAAGGGGTCCTGTACGGCCTCTCGCCTGACCATATACTCGCCGGGCGTTGCCATGATCGGGACCGTGTCCCCCGCGAACCCGGGGCGGCCGTTGTATGCGCCGGGGATCTCGCCGCCGGAGGCAAAGGTCAGAAAAGGCACGTCGATGCCGAGCATCGTCTCGATGGTGCCCTTGCCCGACGGATCGCCGTCCCACGCGTTTGTAAAAAACATCGTGATCTTCTGCGCCGCGATATCGATGACCATCTGTGCGATCGTTGTCAGGATATTGTCGAGGATATTGTCGCAGAAGGTGCTCCAGTCTTCCTCCATCGTGTCGAGATCGCCCTTCATCCCGGAGACGAGAATGCTGGTCATATCATCCTTCGCACCTTGCATCGTGGCTGTGAACCCCCCGCCCAGATCTTTCGACGCATTGAGGGAGTCTTCTGCGAAGTCCTCCCAGGCGAGCGCCATGACATCCAGCGCGTCGCCGTGCTCCCGGACTTCCTCGTCCAGGATCTTTCCCTTTTCATTTTCGAGCCAAACGTCGAGGATCTGGAGGCCGTCGGCGTAGTCCTGATCCATCCCCGCCAGAGATGTGAGGTGCTTTTTGTAGTCCTCATACTGGACATTGAGGGCCTTCTCCTTCGATTCAAACGTGGCCGTGTCACCCGCCTGGATCTCTTTCCGCAGGGTCTCATATATCTGTGTCGATTCTTTCGCGTAGTTCGCGGTATCTCCTGTCAGTCCCGCCAGGCCGCGCGACTGAGCGGCATAAAATTCATCGCTCTTTTGCTTCGTCGTCTCGGGAAACCATGAGTCCTCGATACCCTTGCCGAGGGCCGCGAACGCCTTGAGCTGGTCATCCGTGAAGGCCGTGACGGTGTCCACCTGGTCCTTGACTGCTTTCACCACCGCCGCGGACGACTCCGCCTGCGTGACGGGGATCTCTGCGATCTTGTCCCGCCAGCCCTGGACCGTCGCGATGGCGGTGTCGTAGCCGCGGTTTGTCTTTTCGATATCGGCCAGGACCTGCGCGGTGACATCCCCGGATGAGGCCCGGAACTGGGCGAGCCCCTCCTCGATCGAGTCGAAGGGGTTGACATCGAGCGCGCCGAGCTTGACGAGCCCCTCGAATATCAGATCGAGCGGGATCAGAAGCATACGCTCAATCTGAAACAATTCATCTAAAGCCACAGCAACTACATGTATGGCCTGCGAGGCGATGAGCTCAAATTCCGACCAGCCGTTGCTGAACGCCCGCATCGTCTCGAGGGCGGTGAGAAGGCCGTCCACCAGCCACAGGATCCCCGACTTCACCAGCTCCTGGAGATACTGCCGGTTGTCCTGGACGTACTCCCCCATTGCCTTGAACTGCTCGCCGACGAGGCCCACCAGCTCGATCATAAACTCGTTTTTCGTGATGACGAACCCGAGCTCCTCCTTGAGGTCGCCGAGATCGTTTGTTGTTGCCGTGAGCGCCCCCCCGAATGTCTCCCTGGCAGCCGCGGCCGCGCCGCCGAACTGCGACTCGAGCTCGCCGAGGATGATCGCCTGGGCGCCGGCGGCGTCGCCGAACTTCCACATCTCCTTGATCTGGTCTTTCTGCTGCTCGGTAAACTGGACCCCCGCGCGGGTCATCGCGGACAGGTTGGTGATCGGATCGTTCAGGGCCTTCCCGATCATGATCACGGACGACTTCATGTCTGTCTCGAGCACCTGGCTCATGTCGAGGGCGGCCTGCGTCGCCCGCTCAAACCCCTCGCCCCGGATCTGTTTGAATGTCGCCAGCATCGCCATGCCGGACAGGACGACCTCGTCTCCGACGGTGGTCGTCTCCTGCATCCCCGCCGCCATCGCCTTGAGCTGGCCCAGGTTGTACCCGGCGGCCTCCCCGGTGGCAGTAAGAACCGCATTGAGATTCTGCTCCGCTCTCTCCTGCTCCTCGGCCAGACTTACCCACTCCTGGCCGGCGGTCCAGAGCGCGTCAAACGCCTTTGAGAGCGCATACAGCGCCGCCGCGGCTACCGCGGCGTACGCGAGGGCGTGCCCCTTCGACTTCTCAAAGGTGTCCTCGGTATTCTGGCCGAATTGCTTCATCGTGACGGATCCCTTGTCATCGACGACCAGTTCTATCTGGACCTTGTTTGAGTTCATGTCGTTTCCTAGAGGGACAGTCCCCTGTTTTCGCTATGCGAAGAAGAGGGACTGTCCCTAGTCCTTCGGCCTCACCATAATCACCGGCCGGGGGCGGCCAATATCCACGGCCCTCTCATGCTCCTCGAGGAGGCCGAGGTCATCCCACTCCTCCGGCTCGAGGTCGTTCGCACCGAGGGGATACCCGGCGAGGCGCAGGCGGCGCAGGCGCATGATCTTTCTGGTGTATGGGTGGATATCCTCCCAGGGTATCTTCCCGCACTGGGAACAGGTCCACTCCAGGTTCGCCCCCTCGCCACATTCCGCCTCACACTTTGCCCGGTCCCGCTCACCACAGATGCCGCCCTTCTCGCCGTAAATGGCCTCCAGATCCGCTAGGTAGGGTCCTGGCCGGGTTCGCCGGCCTCTTCCTCTTCGGTTCTCTCCAGCGACCCCTCGAATATATGGCTCGCCAGGGCCGAGACGACATCGGGCGCCATCTTCACGACAACGGCCTTCCAGCCCGGGTCGTAGAACTCGGAATCTTCGCGGGAATGGAGGGGCACCTTCTTGCCGTCTTTTTTTACCACAAAGGATTTATCGCCGATCCCTTTGAGCTTCTTTGCTCCGAACTTCATGCGGGTCTCGCCGATGATATTCTTGACTTTGCGGCCAGAGCGCTTGATATATGCGTTGTCAAATGCGATCTTTTCCTCGGGGGTCGCAGGCTCGTAAAACAGCTCCAGATCCGAGTCCGATATCCGGTCGGACATAACGAGCCGGCACAGTTCGTCTGACAATTCTCTTGCCATGATTTTTCTCCTTTCAATCGGGGGGGCCGGTCACCTGGACCAGGCCCCCGTTAAGAGCTCACGAGCTTATCGGCTCATCAGCTTGTATTTTTACTACGCCACACCCGCATATTTTGCCTGCAAGTTTTGCACATTGACGATCACCGACCCGTATGTCGCATCCTCCAGGACTTTCAGGTCACCCGCCTCGGCCAGTCTTTTCCCGTCCACCGAGATCGGCGCGGCGATCACGCCGACCGACGGGAATATGATCTCCACGGTATAGTAGTATGTGGCGTCCATAAGCCCGCCCACGCATTGAATATACAGGCCCAGCTCGTCGTTCGCGTCGATATGCTGCTGGAGTATGTACTCCCGGAATTCGCGGCTGAGTTTGATCGTCTGGTCGCGGCCCTCGCGGATCATGCGCGAGGCGTACTGCCCGCCGCCGCCCGGTACAAACTCCGGGGTGATCCCGTTTTTAAATGACCACTCCAAGGATTTCAGCTCGGCCTGTAATTCCCGGCCGCCGCCGAACTCCGTCCCGGACCACTTGCCGCCGACTTTCAGCGTCATTTCCGAGACCCGCAGGGGCGTCTCCTGCACCCGCGCCGGGAAGGTGTGCCAGTCCGCCTCAGCGGGAATGTAGAGGATGCGGTAGTTGACAACCTCCCCACCCGCGCCCGGTGCCGCGATTGTGATCACCGCCGGCTCAACCGCGGACACCGCGGTATAAACGACCTCGGTCCAGACGCCGGTCGTCAGCTCCGCCCGGATCCGCTGGACATTCTGGAGCCGTACGACCGCCGACGCTCCCCCCTCGACCGCGTTCGCCGCCAGTGTCAGCTCCTCGACCGTCGGCAGGGCCGAGACGACCTCCTCGACCACGTTGTCCGCCACCAGGCCCGTCCCGACCACGTTGCCGGAGAGCTTGACCCAGTCGTCTTTTGAAAAGGAGGCAGTGAAATCAGAGACCCCCATCGAGGCAAACCGCCTCTTGAGCACCGTATTGCCGAAGCGCATGCCCGCCGTGAATGTCGGGTTCGAGCGATCGTCATCGAGATCGCCCGCGAGCGGCGTGATCGTGTGCTTGTACCCGTCGCCCAGGGCGGCCGTGGATACGCTCCCCAGACCGTACCCGAGGACCAGACCGAAGTGCTGGGGCTGCGCCCTGCCGGTCGACAGCGGCCACTTTGCCTTCGCTCCGAGGTCATATATCAGGTCCGCCTCTTCGTACCCGGACGCCTCGTCCGCGTTCGGCTGACGCCTCCGCTCGAGATCGATCACGTTGCCGAGGTCGAACAGCATCGTTGTGTCCAGCGCTGCGACCGTATTGATCGCCGTCTCGCGCAGATTCGCCGATACGGCGATCTGGTTGTGTGTAGCTTGATATGATCTTGGCATCATTCACCTCCCCCGGCGTCAGGTTTTGTCGCCGATTTCGCTGTTTTCTTTTCCGTCGCCGCCTTCGGCTCCGGGACCTTTTCAAACCTTCTCCGCTCCTCCGGCGGGATCTCCGCGTACACTTCGCCCCGGACGTATTTCCGCCCCGCCAGCGGCCCGCTCATGACCTGGATATTCTCCTGGCCTTTTTTCAAACGAAATTTCATGGCCTGTCCTCCTCTTTCTCGTATTTCATTTTGATCACCTTCATCTGGATCGCCTCCGTCTCGTCCTCGAATTTCTCGGACTCCTGGGATCCGTCCCAGTCGGCCAGCACCACACCGGTTAGACCGAGCATGTTTTCCGACAGCACGCCGATCACATCGGCCTCGCAGTCGAGGATCCCCTTCGCCTCCGTGTCGGCATTCCCCATGATCGCCTCGGTCTCTTTGTGCGACCGCACGAATACGGCGATCGAGACGTTCATGGCGAGTACCCACATCCCGCCAGCCGTTTCTTCTGTTGTGACCGGGCCGTCCTTGATGGCGCAGGCGGGAAACTTGGTCCCCCGCGGGATCCGGTAGAGGTCGTCGGTGATATAGATATCGCTGTCGCGCATGTACGATATGCCGGTTTGCAGGGCCGTTTCGATAGCCGCCAGGAGCGGCTTCATGGATGAATTCATGATGTCACATCCTCCGCCAGGATCCGGTTGAACACCCGGATGTCCTCATCCTGAACGACCAGGAAGGGGCGTGCCGGGATGGTGACCTGCTTCATGGTCCGCCAGCCCACGCCGGGGATGTTGATCTTCAGCGCTTTGCCCGATTTCGGCTTGATCACGCCCCCCAGCTGGTGGATCCGCGCATAGACGACGTTTGTGCCTACCGTGAGAGACCGGCCCGTCACCTTCATCGTAATTGACCGGAGCAGCCGGGCTGTTTTCAGGAGGGTTTTCCCTCCCGTTTGTTCGACCCGGATGGAGGGCTTCCACCGTGTCGGCCGCCCGCCCGCATCGAACGTTTTCGCGATGGAGCGCAGCAACACACCACCGATCTGTTTGAGCGCGCCTTCCGGCTTTTCCATCTTTTTCGCCGCCTTTTTTAGCGCGGCCTGCGCCTCGGCGTCTTTTATGAGCCAGCGGACTCCTATCATCAAAAATCCTCCATCGTCGTGCGGGTGAATAGCCTGTCTTCGTTATCGATCTCCGGCGCGTTGCTTGCCGGCGTCGAATCGGGATCGTCCTCGCCCAGGGAGATGAGCCCCTTCGCCACGTTCGCCAGAAACTTCACGGCGTTGTCATAGCGCTGTTTCCGGTCGTCCGGCGCGCCCTTGCGCCGGGCATAGAGGTTATAGATCGCGATGTCGACGGAGAACTTCCGGACGATCGCCGGGACGGTTGAGAACGGCACCGAATAGCGTTTGCCGCAGTACCCGTCGATCTCGGCGTCCGCGTCGGCGATGGCGCGGGTCACCATGTCGGCATCGACCGTGCCCGCGTCAGCGTCGTCGGTGAGCTGAATGAGGATGTCCCCATCCAGCTGCTCCAGTATGTCGGCCTGTGCTGCGTACATCGGCTAGTCCTCCGGCCCGTCTGTTTTTGCCTTCTCCGCCGCCTCGTCTTTCGCCAGCTGCTCCTCGTGCTTTTTCAAACACTCAAACAGGTCCGTCTTTTTTTCTTTTTTAAGCATGTCGACGGGCTGGAATTTCTCGATCTTTTTGAGGATCTGGGCCTTCGTCATCTCGTCGTATGGATCCCTGCCGGCCACTATCGAAACGACGAGGACCTTGTCCGCCTGGAGCCGTTTCATCTCCTCGGGGGTGAACCTGTCGTCGGGATACTCGACGGGCACCCTTGTGTGGGCGATCCCGCAGCGCCTGCGTCCGTCCCGTTTACTCTTGATTATGATCATGGCTTTCTCCTTGTCCTTTAAAAAGGCGGCCGGCGCGTGGCCGGCCGCGCTATTACTGAATCGATCAGCCTCCGGCGCTATCAGCCGGCGCCGGTGCTTCCGTAACTCATCTGCCAGAGACCGTACCCGCCGGCGGCTCGCGCCTCGGCGCCGAACTTGAATGTCCCGCGCATGAAAACGTCATCGTTGTCCATGCCCGTCTGCTCGACGAAGACCGGCTTCTTCCGCTCCTGGTAGATATACGGCTTGATAGGCCGCTTGGTCACATGGAGCATCCAGGCCGTGGCGCTGGTGAGCCAGGGGTTCACTATCAGCTTTGCCGTGCCGTTATAGGGGTTCGGAGATGCGTCGGTCAGCTTCGCGTTTTCCGTCAGCAGTCTGCCCGTCGCCTCCAGGGCCGGGGGCACTTCGAGTGCGTCGGGAATCAAGCCCAGGGGACGCCCCTCATCGTCGGTCATGGACATGATAGCCAATCGCGCCGCGCCGTAGCTCGCAGCCGCGGCCACCGTGGTGGCCGCGGAGAGCGCCGCCGTGCCCAGGTTCGACTTGGTTGACTCTCCCACCGGATGATCGTCGTCGTAGAAGTACTGGCCGTCGTAGCAATCGCTCTCGAAGGCGTCGTTTTTCAGATCGGAGACGATCTCATCGGGGAGGTTTTTCGCCGAGTACCCCGCTTCCTGTGCCTGGGGGCCGTAAATGCCGAGGGTATCGTCCTCGATATCGTTTCGCTTGACCTCGACGGTGGCCTCCCAGTCGTCATTGACGATGGTGTAATTGAAGGCGGAAAGTTGAGAAATTGCCTTGTCGCCCAGCCATTTCCGCATTTTGGGGAACCGGGAGAGCCAGGCGTAATTGCTCTGGCTGCTGCCGGAGGGGACCAGCATGGCCGTTTCCTGCCACTGGCTGGGCGCGCCCTCAAATGCCTTATTGAATGTGGTTTTCAGCGAGATGAAAACCGCAACGATGGATGCTCTATTTATCAACATGTCGTTATCCTCCTTTGTCGGATATTTACTCGGTTATTCTGTCAAGAGCGCCGGGGTATATTCCAGCCAGGCTCCGGTCAGGTACATGGCGTCGGTCGTATGGGCCACCGGCGTGAGTCCGATAGTAATCGTCTGTGCCCCCTCGGGTACGTCCGCCGCCGCGATGGTGGCGATCTTTTCCCCGTATGTCGCGGTCTGATTGGTCGTCGTGGTGTCGGTTACCTTTGAGTCGGCCTCGTTAAAGAACGTATCGACGGTAAATCCGACCGCATCGGTCGTGCTCGCGCTGGCGATCCTTACATGCAGGACCAGGTCCTTTGTGATATCGATATCGGGCGGAAGGGGGACCTGGACGACGATCTGATCGTTGTTCGTGTTCGCCCAGTCGATCCGCTGGCATCCGTCCGTGGCGGCGTTGATGGCCTCCAGGATCGGCGTGGTATCGGATGCCAGGACCCCGCCGTTCGCCGCGATAGCACCGACATCGAAGGCGGACGACTCCCTGAATATAGTGAGGGGAAGCGGGATGAATTTCTGCGTCGAAAACAGGTGCTGAAAAATCTCCTGGATGGTCGCCTCGGCTTCCGTCTGGGCGGTAAAGAAGCCCGCGTCGGCTATCGAGACAGCGCTCGCGGCGTGTGCCGCTGACGAATCGGCGATATGGGTGGCCACATCGGCCTGCTGTATCGCCGGCGTGATATCCACCCAGGCGTGGGTCGTGTCGATATACTTCGCGATGATCCCGACATAGATGTTATGGGTTACGTTAGCCGTGAGATCGACGGTGGCGTCGTCTTCGATGAACACATTATCGCCGACGTTCGCGACGGTGATCGCCGTCCCTAAGAGCATCTTGAAGACGCCCTGTCGCTGGACCACCACCGTATCGTCGCCGTCTAATCCCGCCGAGTTGTCGACGTATTCCTGCGCGATCCCGACGAAGATCGTGCTCGCCGTATCGGCGCCGGCGATGACATACCCCGCCGCATTTACCGAAATGAGCGCGCCGGCATAGATCGTGTCGCCGTCATCCACCGGAAGGACGAGCAGCTTCCCGCCGGTATAGTCCATCGCCTTGTCCGCCGAGAGCGCCGTGGCCCAGACGGGAGCCGAAAACAGCAGCATGAAGACCATAATGGCCGCCAGGATGCTGAATTTTTTGGTTATCCATGTTCTCTTCATAGCAAAAACCTCCTTGTTATTCGTAAGGTGCGGATACCGTTTCCCGTTATCCGTTTTTCATTTTTTGACTACTGCGCCGCTTCCGGGCCGAACTTCTTAAAATCATCGTCGGAGAGGCCCATCTGCTTGTTGATCGCCTTCTGCACGTCGTCGGGCAGATCCCCTGTCTTGTCATGCACCACGGAGATTTTGTCGAGCGGGATCACACTGCCCGGCTGTCGCGCCAGGACGATCTTCTTGAACTGATCCGGCGCATTTTTCGCCAGCTCACTGCCCCAGTCCTTCAGCTCGGCGGGGGATGTCCGCCCCGTCTTCAGGGCCTCCTGGACCAGATCCTCCTGCTCCCTGGTGACGAGCTTGAGCTCCAGCTCCGTCACCTTCGCCGCGAGCGCCGCGACCGGGGTTTCAAGAGCCTTCATGCCCGCCACGATCTTGACGAGATCGGCGACGGTCGCCTTATCGTCCGCGCCGAGGGCCGTCAGGACCTCTTTGCAGGCGATAATCTTTTCGGCGGCGTCTGCTCTTGCCACGGCCGCCGCGATTTGAGTCTCCAGGTCGGCGCATTTGAGTATAACCAGCGCCACCCCATCCTCGGCCTTGCCGGAGGCCGGAGCCCCCGCCAGCGTCAACATCTCTAGAATCTTTTCCATGCCTTTATCCTCCTCGTTAGGATCATGCCCGATGGCGGCCAGTGCCGTCTCCATCTTCGCCATGATCGGTTTTAAATTATTGGTCGCCGGGGAATTTGTGAGAGCGACGCTGTCAATAACCACGACCCGTTTCGTCGCTTCCTGGGTCCACATCACAGGCGAGTAGTACCGGTACTCCTTGTTTTTCAGGTATTCCTTCGCCTTTTCCGTCCACTCGACCACCGCCCACAATCCCTCGCGCCCTCGGTTGACCAGCGTTTTGATCCATCCCGCCGCCGGCGCCTCTCCCCCCCTTTCCGTCTGGTGCTCGTAGTCGATGACCATGTCGTTTCCCCGCTTCTGGAAACGCGCGATGATGCTGGTCATCGCCTCGTCGTCGATGATCGCCTTCTGTTTATCGTGAAACGTGATCTCGCCGAACGGCAGAAGCTGGAACTCGACCGGCACGCCATCGATCTCTCGTACAAGTATATGGAGATTCATCGGTTTTTCTCCTCCTGTTGATATTGTGTGACCAGTTCATCCGGATATTGTTCGAGATCCGGAGTCCAGGGCTGTTTCGCCGGGTTTGTCGCGAACCCGGAGTCGGGCATCAGGGGCCGGGCCGGGAGCTTGTTCCCCGCCGCGTCGATCGGCTCGATCAGCTTTCCGGTCGGATCGTCGGTCTCGATCTTCAATCCTTCCTCCTCCGCCGCGAATTTGTGGACGGGGAGCACCCCGCACCGGCAGTTGTATCCGTTCGGCGGATACCAGGTATCCCAGAAGGAATGATCGGCCAGGAAGACCTTGCCGTCGAGCGCGGCATGCTCGGGGCGTGTGTTTCCGTCGTTTACCGCGTCATATTCCCAGTATGGAAATTCCTCTTTCATGTCGACCATCTGCTCATATCGGCCGACGTTGTACGCCGTCTGGACGTTTGTCCGGAAGATCGTCTCCATGCGCCACGCGCCGAGCGTTTCCTCGCCTGACGCGAACCCCTGGGAGGCGAACAGATCGTCCACGCGCCCCCGGAAATCCGCCAGGGTCTCGCCCGATTCGATCGCACCGAGGACCGCGCCGTGGATCCCCTCGACCAGGTCCATCCGGGCGACGCCCCCGACCATAAAGGCCGTGGCCTGCGCCTGGGCCGACAACACTGCAAACCGCTCCGCCGTCATCGGGATCCGCGCGCCGAAGTATTCGATCGCCTCGTCGAACGGGACCGGTTCAAGGACTATGTTCGGACCGTCTAAAACCATGTTCCTCACCGGGACAGTCCACTATTTTGCTTCGCAAAAATGGGACAGTCCCCTACTTTTTCTCCTCCACCGTCATCCGGCCGTACAGGTCGGCCGTGTAGATCGCCCGCGCGACGAGGTCGTCCAGGGCGCGGGGATCCATCTCGGAATACGTCTCATATATCTTGTCGCGGATCTCCGTCAGGGACCCGGCCGTCATGATCAGCTCACGTATCGGCTCCAGGACGCCCAGGATCGCCCCAGGCGCCTCTTTGCCTGTCTGGGCGACCAGTCCTTCGATCGCGTCCTGCTCGGGCGAAAAGGGCCGATTCTTGGCGGCCACGCGCCGCATCGAGAACGATGCCGGGCCGCTCGCCGGTGGCAGGGTGAAATCATCGTGGTCTTTCGGGTCCGGCAGGGGCACGCCGAATCGTTCGGAGACGTGCTTTGCCGAGAGCGGATAATTCATCTTATGCAGCCTCTCATATACTTTAGCGTAGTATTCGAGGTCCTCCGGGGTCTCGTATTTGATCCGGAACCAGGGGAGGGGTTTCTCCCACCCGAAGTTGTAACCGACCAGGGGGCGGATGATCTGGAAGCGAGTCGTGTTCGCCAGGGAGCTCGCATCGGACTCGATCAGGTCCTGGCGGACCGCCGACTGGGCGTCGTCCGCCCCGAGCTTGCCGGGCGTGCCTTGTGAAGTGGCCGTTTGCCCCAGGACAGCCTTCGACATTTCCAGATTGCAGAATTCCGCCAATTTCTGAAACATCAAGTTTGAGCCGGACATGCCTTTAACGGAATCAATAAACTCGATTTCCGTGCTTTTCGATATGATCCCGGCGGCGTCGGTGCCGAGCGACTGGATCGCGAGCTTGAGTGCATCCCTGTCTCCCTCGCTCGCTCCCGGTTCGTATTTGCCCAGGCGCAGCGGCATGCCGAAGACTTCGGCGAAGGCGATCCAGTCCTTGATCGCGTAGTTCTTAAACAGGTACATCCATGCGCAGGTGCGCAGGATCCCGGCGCGGGTGTCATACCCTGACCGGGCCTTGTACCGGTGATAAACCATTTTGAAAGGCGGGAGATCCTCGCCGTTGATCGGCTCCGCCTCGGTGGTTATCCGGGGGACCTTGATCGCGGGCTCCCACATACCCTTGCCGTAGTCCGCAAACACGGCCTTTTTCGCGTGGATCCAGTTCAGTCCTACGACGACGGCCTTGCCGTCCACCACGCCCCAGATGATCTCCTGCATCGAGTATCCCTTCGGGATGGCGTCCAGGAGATCGAGCATCGCCTCCTCGAACCCCTGCATCGAGGATATAACGTCTCTACAGAAATCCGCGATTTTTTTAGCTTCCGGTGTGGAATCGTAGGGCGCAACATCATAATCGAGACCGAGGACGGCATTTTTGCGGGTCTGGAATTCGGCGAAGAGATGGGTGTCTTTCTCCTCCATCTCCTCGAACAGCTCGGCCTGACGGTAGACGCTTCCACCGTCAGCCTCCTTGAATATCGTCGCCAGTTTGGCCGGTGTGGTCCCCGAGCTGGGATACGAGCTGTATTTGTCACGCACCGCCGCCACGGCGATCTCGCGCCGCTCGGGCTGCTTTTCTATCTTCTTGATCTCTCTCCCGAACTGGTCCAGGATCATATCAATAGGCTCCTCTGCCGGCGAACATCCGGCGCTCGGTCACGGTCTCGTATTCGATGGGGCCGCCCGACACCTGGACCATGCTGACCGCCATCTCCAGGCTGTCCGGGCCGTCGTCGTTCACATTCTTATTAAGGATATAGACGAGCTGCTCGATGAGAAGGTCCTGGTCGCTCTGTCCCTTCTGAAATCTCAGCTTCCCGTATTCGTAGATATATTCAAGGGTCCCCCTGATCCGCCCCTCCTTGTTGGTGGTGTGCAAAATCGGCAGCCAGGGAAGGTATTTGCCCTTTTCCTTCGCGTAATTCTGGATCGCTTCGTGGAGGAAATCATAAAGCATGTTCTCCTCAATCCCCACGCGGCCATGATATTCGTCGTGCTGTGCATAACAGGCGTCAAACATGGCGCCGGGGCTCGCGTGACGGATCCAGGCGTGCAGCACATAAAAGATCATGGTGTCGCGATCGAGGCCGACGGTAATGGTCGCCTTGAAATCGTTCGCCTCGCCAGATTTTGCGCTCGGATCGGTGGCCGTGGCCACGAGGAGCTGTTTTCCCGCTATTTCCTCGGGTTCATAATACTTGAGCCATTTTTCCGGGAAAGGCGATCCCTCGGCGCCGGTGAGATTCATCATCTCGGCATTAAAATCCGTGGTGCTCATCTGCCGGCGCTTCTTTTCCAAGCGCTCGGGAGACCAGAGGGCG